>Ga0268299_1000460_pt1 | contig 126010 bp, 123 predicted proteins | sample NOBtaG_FD_193484 | JGI IMG/M metagenome (GOLD analysis project Ga0268299, IMG submission 193484) | Activated sludge microbial communities from bioreactor in Nijmegen, Gelderland, Netherland - NOB reactor | ecosystem: Engineered > Bioreactor > Aerobic > Activated sludge | place: Netherlands...
CACCCAACAATTTTGAAAAAAGATTGAAGGAGCAAAATCAAATTACGATAAACTGTGATCCCCCCTCACAGGTCGAGGTACTCTCGGCTCAGTGAAAAAACTGTCCGTCAAAAGGGGACAACTCCACCAAGTTGCTGGATTCTTCGCTCGTGACAACGACACAGGCTCAATTTATCTAATGCACTCTGGTCGTGTTGGCGGCGGAACCAAAGGAGTTGGTAAGACTGCCTTCTTGGCATGGAGCAATCAGCGTCCGATCGACGTTGTGGACTCGTCTGGAGGTATCAGAGAGGGCTTACTGATAATGCCGATTGAAGGTGTCGCAGCAAGCCGATCTGCTGTTCGTTACATCGACATTATTGCTAGCTTCAAACAGGCCGTGCGTGTAGGGGATTTGGGTTCGCCAGAGTCCCAAAGCAAGAAGAAAGAACTCGACGACTTTTTCTCGGAGTCACGAGGTAGGCGTAAAGGTAAGCGATCAGGAGAAATTGATTACTTATCGCGACATGGTGAGATTGTTGACGCACTTTATTCCTGGCGAAACTCAAACCAACTGCCAAAAAGTGGCCGCTTGGTCAAGAACGTCTTAATCGACATGGGGGTTGCGGTTGCCGATGAATTGGTTGAAGTCTTTGAAGTCAAAACCAGTGCTACGCGTTTCGACGTTTACACGGCTATCGGGCAGCTTATGGTTCACGGCACATCGGATGAATGCAGAAGAGTGATAGTTCTGCCAGAAAGTGAACTCCTTACTTCCGACCTGACGGACGCACTGGAGCGACTCAACATCGAGCTGCTGAAGTTCAAACTGGACGAAAAGGCGGCAACCATTGTTTAACGCCCAAGCCGCGCAACGCCGATTAGCTCTACGTTATGCATCTGAAATGACTGAGCACGTCGCATAGGACGCATTGAATGGGAAAGTATTCAAAACTCAGGGAGAAAGTTCTGGCGGGCAGCGCCGATTCAAACATCGAATTTGCCGAATTGTGCAAGTTGCTTGGGCGCCTTGAATTTGAGGAGCGGGTGAGAGGTGACCATCACATTTTCACTCGGAATGGTGTTGCTGAGATCATCAATTTGCAGCCTAAGGGCAAAAAGGCCAAACCTTATCAAGTTAAGCAGATCAGGAATATTCTTGTGAAATATCGGTTGGGAGAAAGCGATGTCGATTAAATATGAACTTGTCATCTACTGGAGCGAAGAAGATCACAGTTTTGTCGTCGAGGTTCCGGAACTGCCCGGGTGTATGGCGGACGGCGAAAGCTACGAACAGGCTGTGACTAATGTACAAAAGGTAATTGAGGAATGGATTGAAACCGCGAAGGCGCTCAATCGGCCGGTTCCGCAACCCCGTGGCCGGCTGATGTATGCCTGACGAATAAGATTGGATCGCGCAAAAAATACCGCCGCAAAACAAGATACAATCCATATTCCTGGGCATTAACGCGCCACAGGAATCGAATCGCAGGCTTTAACAGCGTGTTGAAAAATGTAATCGAGACCAGCCGATGCAAGGCAAAAAAGGAGAAAGCGGAGTTTATAAATGATAAATGAGCATTTTGAGCCTGTTTTTAACGCCGCAGTGACAACACAGATCATTTTTCAACAGCCTGCTCATGCCACACTAACCGCAAAAACCCTGTCAGGAAAACCCTATGCCTGCTAAAAAAGTTGTCCATATCAAAGCAGCACCTGCACAAGCTGTGTTGTCACCTGCGCAAAAGAAATTCAACAACCTGATCAAAAAAATCGATGCGCAAAAACAACTATTGGCGGAATGGCAGGAAATGTTCGAGCGTTGCCAGCGTGATGCCGCCGAGAAGCTGGCGCCGTTAAAACAAAGCATGAAAGAACAGCAAACGGCGATGGTGCAACTGCTGGATCAGCAATTCACCAGCAATAAATTCACCAGAATCCAACAGGAAAAACTCACGCACATCATCGTGGAACTCTGCGAAGAATTACTATGCAGTGACGATAATGCCGAATTAAAAGCCATGTATAACAAATATACGGAAAGCGATTACGATACCGAAGTGGAAGAGGAACAGGGCGTGGCAAACGAGTTCATGAAATCCATGTTTGAAAAAGAGTTCGGTATCGCCTTAGACGATGATGATATCGACCTGCAAAATCCACAGGCAACCGCTGAGCGTCTCGCCGCAAAAGTCGAACAGCTGGAAGCAGAAGCCGCCGCAGCCGCTCGCCCGCAGCGCAAAAAATCCGCCAAACAATTGGCAAAAGAAGCCAGGGAAGCGGAAGAAGCCGCCAATGTCAGCAAATCCATTCAGGCCGTTTATCGCCAGCTCACCGGCGCCTTGCACCCCGACCGTGAGCAAGATCCCGTAGAACGCGAACGCAAAACCGAGCTCATGAAGCAAGTCACTGTCGCTTACAGCAATAAAGATTTGCTGAAACTGTTGGAATTACAACTCGCTGTTGAGCAAATCGATCAGAGCAAACTCAGCAGCCTGAGTGCCGAACGCCTCAAACATTACAACAAAATCCTCAGTGACCAGCTGGCAGAATTACAAGACGAAGTCATGCTTAAGAAAGAGCAAATCCGCATGATGTTGCAGCTTTCACCGTTTGAGCCACTTTCTCCAAATCGCCTTGTGACGCTGCTCAAACACGACATTCAAACCCTGCAGGCAGAGCTTAAGCGCATCCAAAACGATGTGCAGGTATTTAAGGATGTGAAAAATCTTAAAGTATGGCTGAAAAGCTTCCGTCTGCCGGAGCCAGAATTAGGGTTTGACCCGTTTCTCGATGAATTTCCACCGTTTCGTTAAGCGTTCCCAAGCAGCTGGTACAGTTTGTTTCTCTTTTCAGTTGCATACCGTCCCGATCACTGGACATCACGTGTATAGTGGTGTTGGCAAGTTCATTTGATGTGCGCAAACTTTGCGCCTCTCAACGAGAGTGTTATGTGTAACCGGTCACTCATTTTATTAATTGCTGCCATCGGCTGTTACCTGCTGGCGTTATCAGCTTCAGCGGCTTATTCGCAGCTGAAGTTTTCAGTTGCGGATATAAAAAGCCCTGTTTTTCAAACCAGATCGATAGAAGTCCGGATTGGCAGCGGTCAGTCAGATACGCGGGAGCTGGCTATTGATATCGAAGAGATTGCCGTGCGGGACTATGTGCTGAAAGATATTCGCGTCTTGTGCCGGGCATTTCAATGGAAACGGCATGAAATCCGATGCACAAACGGCCAGCTGATCGCGAAAGATCTTTTTGCATCGCCGCTGCCGATGCCGATGCAGTTTGTTGCCACCCGCTCTCATCTGACCGTCGATTTAAGACCGTCTGGCGGTGAGCACTGGCAATTCAGCATCGAATGGGATGCCGCGTTGTGGCATGCCGCGCTTACTGTCAGAGCGGGAAAAATGACACATCTTGCCCGCTGGTTGCCGGAAATGCCGGATGATGAAAACTTCCCCAAGCTGACCGGGGGCAAGCTCCACGGCAAAATTAAAGTCAACGGCGACTTGAAGGGTGTGACCTCGGCGGATATCGATCTGTCGATTGATGCGCTGGCATTTTCAGATGCGGCCGGGATGCATGCCGGTGAGGATATAGCGCTTTCGGTGAAATCGAACATTGAACATGATTCGCGGCGTCAGCACTGGAAATGGCGCGGCGATATGCATTGGCGGCAAGGCGCGGTTTTTTGGCAACCGCTGTTCTTTTCCGGCACTGATCATGCATTGAATGTGCAGGGTGTTTTTGATGGAAAAACCCTGACGGTGCATGACAGCCATCTGGTGCTGGCCGATATCGGAACCGTTAAGTTCTCAGGCGTTGCTGATTGGCCGGATGCCAGGATGCGTGAATTTCAATTGGATGCCGATAACATGGCGTTGTCGGCGCTGTTCGATCAGGTGTTGAAGCCTTTTCTGGCTGATACCGTGTTTGCCGAGCTGGAAATCAATGGACTTGGCGACTTTGCGGTAGTGATGCGGGACGGTGTTCTGCAGGAGGTTAATCTTACCCTGGAGGACGTCAATATCATCGACCGGCGCGACCGGTTTGCCTTTCACCGTATCCAGGCGCATATTCCATGGCAGGCCGCGAATACCACCATCGCCGATATCAGTCTGTTGGACGGGCATATGCTGCGGATACCGCTGGGCGCGGTGCGTGTGCCGCTGGAGATTAGGGATTCCCATTTATTTGTGCCGCAACTGGCGTTGCCGGTGCTGGACGGAATTTTAAAGCTGGAGAACTTCAGCGCTGCGCATACCGACATTGGCTGGCGTTGGGAGTTTGGCGGCAGACTCACGCCGGTTTCAATGGAGGTGCTGACTGAGGCTTTGCAGATTCAACCCATGCATGGCATTCTATCCGCTTACATTCCGAATGTGCGTTATGATGGCGAGAGCGTTTCTATCAATGGCGTGCTGCAAATCAATGTTTTTGACGGCAGCGTCGTCATTCATCAATTGAAACTGATTGAACCGATGGGGCTGACGCCACATCTGACTGCGGATATCGCGATGCGCAATCTTGACCTGGGACTGCTGACCAGCGCCTTTTCATTTGGCAAGGTGGAAGGACGTATTGATATCGACGTCAACCAGCTCGAGCTGGCGAATTGGAAGCCTATTCATTTCGATGCTCATATGTTCAGCAGTCCGGGAAGTTACACCCGCCGGATCAGTCAGGCGGCAATCCGGAATATTTCCGCTTTGGGCGGAGAGGGCGCGGTCGTTGCCATACAGCGGAGTTTTCTGCGTTTTTTTGAGGAATTCAGGTATGCGGAAATCGGCTGGCGGTGCGCTTTGCGCTTTGATGTGTGTTACATGGGCGGAATCGAGTCTGAGTCGGGTTCGCGCTATACTTTGATCAAAGGTGGCGGCATACCCGCAATCAATGTGATGGGCTATAATCGGGATGTCGGTTGGCAGGAGCTGATCAGCCGCCTGCAACGGGTAACTCAGGAAAATGAACCTGTCATTCAGTAGCGGCGTAGCGATAAGGAGCTATAAAATGATGAAGAACAATAATTTGCTTTATGATATTTTGCCGATAACAACGGGCCTGTTTGCGGCGGGCATGCTTTTGTCGGCATGCGTCACGATTAATATTTATTTTCCGGCAGCGGCGGCTGAAAAAGCAGCGGATAAAATCATTGAAGAAGTCTGGCAGCTGGAGCAGGAAAAAAAAGATGAATAAGCCGCAGTTATCGTTGCTTGCAGGCGGTTGTTTATTGACAATAATCAGTTTAATTTTCAATCCGAGGTGACAAAGGTGAATCGAGTCTATAACGTACTGCTTTTTATGGCATTGGCGTTGGCGCCGCTAGCGGGCCAGGCGGAAGCCAATCTTGAAGTCAATACGCCAGCGATTGCCAGTCTCAAGCAAAGCATGCAGAGCCGTCATGCGCAGCTTGTCGAACACTATAACAATGGCGCCGTAGGTCTGACCCGGGACGGCATGGTAACCATGCGTGATGCGAATGCTGTGCCGCTGGCGCAACGGCAGGCGGTCAACGCGCTGATTTCGGCGGAAAACCAGGACAGAGCCGCGTTGTATCGTGAAATTGCGCGGGCAAACAATCATCCGGAATGGGAACCAAAAATTCGTGCAACTTTCGGTCAGCGCTGGATCAATCTGGCCAGATCCGGCTGGTGGTATCAGACTGACGGTAATGCCTGGAAGCAGAAATAATCCGGATTGTTCATGCATCTGAATGAAAATTAAACGTATAAGCCTTTAGTTTGACATTTAATCATTCGTTATGTAAGTTCTGCTGTTCAAGGCCAAATAATAAACATACTAACATAAAGGTTTTTCATGATATCCTTGAACTAAAGGCATAGTTTTAAGTCACAACAGTTTGAATAATAATTCTGTTTCTAAATGAAGTAATAGGAGGTTGTTTTAAATGGATCAAGACTACTCAAAAAAATCCCGCGCCCAGGCGCAATCCGGAGCGGAAACAACAAACGCTCAGGTCATCGAAATCAATGATGGACAATCAGCAACCATCAATCCCGCGCGTTCAAGAGCAGGCGCGGGTATCGAAATCAACAAAGTATTACGCAATACTTATATGCTGTTATCAATGACACTGCTGTTCAGCGGACTGACAGCATCCATCTCCATGGCGCTGAATATGCCACCGATGACGTATCTGATCTCGGTCATTGGCGGTATGGTGATTGCCATGTTCGTGCTGCCGCGTTTCGCCAATTCACCGGCAGGCATAGGCATTGTTTTCCTCGTCACCGGCCTGCTGGGCTTTGGTCTGGGGCCGATGCTGAGCATGTATGCCTCGCTGCCGAACGGCGGTAATATTATTATGCTGGCGCTGGGCGGCACGGGCGTTATCTTTATGGGTCTTTCCGCTTATGTGTTGGCGACGCGCAAGGATTTCAGTTTCCTCGGCGGTTTTCTGATGGTGGGTTTTCTGCTGGTGCTGGTTGCCGCAGTTGCCAACATCTTCCTGCAGATGCCGGTTATGTCGCTGATGATTTCATCGGTGGTGATTCTGATCATGAGCGGCTTCATCCTGTATGACACCAGCCGCATTATTCACGGCGGTGAAACCAACTATATCCTTGCCACCATTGGTTTGTACATGACGATCTTCAATATCTTCATCAGCCTGTTGCAGCTTCTGGGCATCATGGGTGGCGACGACTGAGCGTCCTGCGTACATTGAAGCAGTTAAAGTAGTGCACAAAAACCCCGGTGTATCCGGGGTTTTTATTTTCCAGGTTTTTTAAATCAATGAGTCAGTAAAGGTTAATAGTCATCATGGACTGGATGCAAATCGTTGCCGCATTGGCATTGGTCATGTTCATCATATTCCTGTTTCCGAGAGCGCGTTATATGCTGGAAAACAGCCCCAAAGGTTCGTCGTCCGACTGGATGAGTTTCCTGATCCCGGTCATTGCGATTATCTTGTTTGTCATGCTGTTGATACAGCTGGTGTAACAGGCATTCAATACGCGCCTACTTTGCCGCCTTGCTCCATGAATCCCGCAACGTTACCGCGCGGTTGAAAACCGGTTTTTCCGCTGTACTGTCAATGCGATCCGCGACAAAGTAACCATTGCGTTCGAACTGAAAACACTGCCCGGGTTCGGCGCTGTGCAAAGCCGGTTCGACAAATGCATGGATAATCGTTTTTGAATCCGGATTGAGCGCATTCTTATAATCCTTGCCGCCGCTATCAGGGTATGGATCGGTAAACAGCCGGTCATACAGGCGAATTTCAACCTGTTGCGCATGGCCGGCTGAAAGCCAGTGTATATTGCCTTTGACTTTGCGCTGTGCCGCACCTTCAGTACCGCTTTTCGTATCCGGATCGTAGGTGCAATGGATGGTTTCGATTTCACCCTGCGCATTTTTGTCGACCGAGACGCATTTGACGATGTAGGCATAACGCAGCCGCACCTCCGTGCCCGGCGCGAGACGAAAATAACCTTTCACTGGTTGTTCCATAAAATCATCCTGTTCGATATAAAGCGTTTTTGAAAAAGGCACGCTGCGTTTTCCCCATTCCGGCTGCTGGGGGTGGTTGGGGGCAAAACAGTCTTCAATCCGGTCTTCCGGATAATTATCGATGATCAGTTTCAGCGGTTTCAGCACGGCGATACGGCGTGGCGCGGATTCGTTGAGATCTTCCCGCAGACAGTCTTCCAGGATGCTCATGTCAATCCAGGAATCCGCCTTGCTCACGCCGATACGCTCGGCAAACAGCTGAATCGCGCGCGGTGTATAACCGCGCCGGCGCACACCGGCCAGCGTGCTTAGTCGCGGATCGTCCCAGCCGTCGACAAGCCTGCTTTCCACGAGCTCGATCAGTTTGCGTTTGCTCATTACCGTATAGGTCAGATTCAGGCGGGCGAATTCAATCTGCTGCGGGTGGCAGGGCACTTTCTCCTGAAGCTGGTCCAGCACCCAGTCGTACAACGGGCGATGGTCTTCAAACTCAAGCGTGCACAGCGAGTGGGTGATGTTTTCCAGTGCATCAGAGATGCAGTGGGTGTAATCATACATCGGATAGATGCACCAGCGATTGCCGGTGCGCTGGTGATGCACATGCCGTATGCGGTAAATAACCGGATCGCGCATATTGATATTGGGCGAGGTCATGTCAATCCGGGCGCGCAGAACATGCGCGCCATCCGGAAATTCACCGGCTTTCATGCGGTGGAACAGATTGAGACTTTCAGCGGCGGGGCGGTCGCGATAGGGGCTGTTCCGGCCGGGGCTGGTCAGCGTGCCGCGCTGTTCGCGAATCGCGTCCGCCGGTTGGCTATCGACATACGCTTTTCCCTGGTTGATCAGGTATTCGGCAAAATCGTACAGCTGATCGAAATAATCCGATGAATAATACAGATGCTCACCCCAGTCAAACCCCAGCCATTTGACGTTATCACATATCGCATCAACGTATTCCTGCGCTTCTTTTTCCGGGTTGGTGTCGTCAAAACGCAAATGGCACACGCCCTGATATTCTTTGGCAATACCAAAATTCAGACAAATGCTTTTCGCATGACCGATATGCAGATAACCGTTGGGCTCCGGCGGGAAGCGGGTTTCCACGCGGCCCTGCCACTTGCCGGTGCAGTTGTCTTCATTGATGATACTACGGATAAAATTGGAAACAGCGGGTTCTGCCGGGGTGTTTTGTGCGGATTGGTCTTTCAAGTTCGTCTCTCGATTCGGATGTTGTTAAACATGTTGCGCAGCAGTCTTTTATGATGAAATCGATACTTCAGCGCAGATCAAGCCTGGCCATACGGTCTTTTCTTACTTGCCGGTCTGCGGACTGTCATCTGACTGAATCTCATGCCTGCTTTCAGGAAAGCAGCATATTCTATCACGCCGGGACAAATTCCCCTGTAAAACAACAGACTGCCTGTTGTTCTGGATGAAATTCCACAATCGCGCCCTGAATTCTTATCGTTGCAGTGACGGATTCATCAGGTGTGCCGCAAAAAATATTTTTTTGTGTAAACCGATTAATGCGTGCCGCGTTATTAGCTTGTTCCCGGCTTTATGTCGTTTTCATCAAACTATCACGCGCGCCATGAAAAAACTGAATATCGTCTATACCTGTAATGTAAGAAAACCGGAAATGGAGGATGAGCGTTACGGTGAGTTTGAAAGTCCGGCGACGATTGAAGCCGTAACCAGGGCATTGGAACGTATCGGCGCGGATGTTGAATTGATCGATGTGGGACCTGAAATTTATCATCAGCTCGAAAAACGCAAGGATCGAATCGACCTGGTTTTCAATAATACCGAAGGTCTGGAAGAGAAAGAATTGCGTGAAGCCATAGTGCCGTTCTTCTGTGACTATTTGCATATTCCCTGTACCGGCAGCAGTCCCAAAACATTCATCAATAAAATGGATAAGGCCACCGCCAAGCGGATTGTAGCTTATGACGGTGTGCCAACTGCGCGATACCAGCTCCTGAAACCCGGCGATCGTCTGAGAAACCTGAGTTTTCCATTGATGGTAAAGCCGTATAGCGAAGGCACCAGTATCGGCATCAGCCAGAACAGCAAAGTGCATAACCGGTCGGAGCTCGACGATGCGGTGTCGTCGATTCATACGCAGTTCAACCAACCGGCGCTGGTAGAGGAATTTCTGCCTGGCAGGGAGTACACCATTGGATTGATCGGCAGCTATGTACTGCCCATACTCGAAATCGATTTCGCCCGGATTCCCGGTCAACCCCATGTGCGTGACCCGCATGTCAAGGATATCGAGAATCCGTTTATCTCGCACCTCGACTGGACAGATACAGCGAAACGTTTTGCGGAGATCGCGATCAAAGCGCACGAAGCACTGGAGGTCCGCGACTATAACCGCATGGATTTTCGAATGCGTGACGATCAGCTTTATTTTCTTGAAGCCAACGTCATTCCCGGCATACATCCGACAGAAGCGGATTTGACGAACATGTGCCGCCATGCCGGCCTTGCGCATGACGATATGATCGCTTTAATCGTTCATGCCGCCGTGCAGCGGCTCGCCCCGATTTATCCCGGAAGATTCAGCGGCAACACTGAAATCCTCGAACAGCTGGCGGTAGCCGCAATCGGGAAGATTCCTCATGCGGGATCAATACAGTACCAGGACAAAACATTCATGCTGTTAGGCAGGTAGCAGGAGAACGCGGAAACCATGATAGCCCCCATATCGGCAGCGCTGTACCCGCTGCTCGCAAGTATCGCGATGCAGGATATTGGCCCCATGTATCAATCGGAAATACTTGATGAACTGGAAGACATTTCGCGCGGTAAATGCTTTGGCGTCTGCGCGATGGATAATGAACAACCGGTGGGTTATGTCACCGTGAAGAAGACCGTGGATACCTATCACTTGCTGACAATCGCCGTGGACAAGCTGTATCGCGGCAAAGGTTATGGCTCAAAGATGCTCGACGGCATATTCGCGGAAATCGAAAAGCAAGGCGGAAGAATACTCAATGTCATTACTGACGCGGATGCCAACCAGAGTCTGCGTTTTTATCTCAAGAATGGCTTTGTATTGACCGGTATCGTGCAGGATGAATTTATCTCGGGCGTTGCCCAGGTACACCTGACCAGACGGGTGGGATACAAACCATGATTTTTTTCTTGGAACCTGTTCAATATCTCACTGAAGGGCGCATTGCGGCGTTAAAACCGAACTCAAAATGCTCACATACTTCCAAGTATGCTGCGCTTTTTCGTTCAATTTTGCCTTGCATTGCATCCCTTGATCGAGATTTTGAACAGGTTCTTACATGCGGAGTGAAATAAGCGATGCGAATCGGTGCAATGAAAATGGATGGGTGCGGTAACTCATTCTTGGTGGTTGATGAAATGAAAATGCCGCTGGCAGGGCTCGACAGGGCGGCGATTTCCAGCGCGCTGGCGAATCAGCATGATACGGACGGCGTTCTGTATGTGAATAGGTGGCAAGGTGTGCCTGCGATGAAGATTTTTGATCGTGACGGCACGGAAGAAACCATGTGCGGCAATGGCCTGCGGTGTGCGACACGTTATTTTCACGATACCTGTATTCCCGCAAGCCGATTCTCAATTCTCACCGGCGATGGCGAAAAGGAAGTGAGCGTGCGTGAAAACCAGGTTGAGGTCAATCTCGGCGAGGCGCGCGATTACCGGCAGATTGCGCCGCATCTGCACTATGTTTTTACCGGCGTTCCGCATGTTGTCGTCATCGGTGCGGAAATTGATCTCGAAACCGCGCGGATTCTGGGTAAATCATTGCGGGAAGAACGGTCGTTATGTGAGTTTGTCGGGCATCCCGAGGGCGTCAACGTCAATTTTATCTGGCGGAATGCGCAGGGCATTGCAGTGCGGACATACGAAGTCGGCGTTGAGAATGTGACACAAAGCTGCGGAACCGGAAGCGCGGCAAGCGCTTACGTCGCGTCCAGAGTGCTTGGAACGGCACTGCCGGTTATCACCGCTTCTCCCGGCGGAGAACTGGAGATTCGGGCGGTCGATGATCAATTGACCATCTGCGGCATAACTCGCTATCAGGGCAAAGTCACCGGGTTTGTCAATGTTGCGCATCCGAAGTCGGTTGCGCCTGTTTATGGCTGGCCGCGTAACTATGCATGGCCCGGCATACTCTAATGCAGTATCAATACGCCGGTAATGCAATCTAATTTGCCGCAGCGTAACACTATGAACAGTTTTTAGACTATGGAATTTTCGATTATCAAGTTTTTGCTCATCATGTTTGCCATGGCGCTTGCAGATGTATTCTGGACGCTCTACTTTATCGATGTCGACGGCAGAAGAGCGCATCACGCCTCGACATGGTCTGCCATGATCATTCTGGTCACTGCGTTTACGGTGACCAATTATGTCGACAACCAGATCTACATTGCGGCTGCATTTGTCGGTGCTTATTTAGGTACATTCCTGACCATCAAGTGGAAGGTGAAACAGGAATCCGGAACCGAAGTGTAATGAATCATTAAGAAGGTAATACGACGTGGCGACACGGCAAGAATTTTCTGATTTCCTGAAATCAACCGAATTGCGTGCTTTCAAACAGGCCGTGTTTGCCGTGCGCGATGAAAACATGGCGCTGGACATCGTCCAGGAAGCGATGATGAAACTGACCGGAAAATATGCCGACAAGCCGGTTGAAGAACTACCGCTATTGTTTCAGCGCATATTGCAGAATGCCATTTACGATCATTACCGGCGGCAAAGATCGCAGTCATTACTGACCACGCTGTTTTCGGCTTTTCTGCCGCCATTAAGCCAGGGCGAGCACGATCACTATGACGCTGATTCCGATCCACTGGAGACGATGCATGTTGCAGACGATAAAAAATACGGTAAAAATCCGCAAATTGCGCTTGAGGAGACTGAACTGATCGCGGTGATCGAAAAAGCGCTGGAAGATTTGCCGCTGCGTCAACGCGAAGCTTTCCTGTTACGTTATTGGGAAGAAATGGATGTCCGCGAAACAGCCCGGATCATGGGGTGTTCGGAAGGCAGTGTAAAAACACACTGTTCCCGGGCGGCGCATGCGCTTGCTGCCAATCTGAGAAGTAAAGGAGTCACGCTATGAACAAAGACGATTGCGTCGAAAAAAAGGTCGTCGAATTATTGGACCAAAGTCTCAAAGGTATCAACAAACGGACTGCAGCTCGCTTGCAGTACATACGCAACAATGCGCTGGAGAACTTTGAATCCGGCAACAGAATGATTCCCGACGGCAGGCTCGCACATATCTTCGCAGCGATCACATGGCACAAGAATGCGGCGAAATTGCTTTTTATAGTGCTTTTCATCCTGTTGCTGGCGTGGGCCGGCAGCGTCTGGCAGATCAAATACCATGTTGAAGATAACGGTACGGCTGATGCCAATTTTCTTGTGGATGACCTGGACGGCGACGCACATCCGGATGAACCGCTTGAACTCTGGCATCACCCCGCACGTTCCAGATGATGCGGATGTGTTCTGATCATTATTGACGCCAGCTTTTGAACCTAAAAACCGCAGTTGAATGGGATTTAGAGTGCGTTGATTTTTACTTCCGGCAAGGCGCGATGAGGCGTAATAACGCGTTATTACAACGAATTGCAACGCAGCCGGAATTAAAAAGCGACGCGCTATAAGTACCATAGTGTGACTCACCATCTGGATGAATAGATATTGTTCAGGTTGTTCTATTTATTCATACCGTTAGTCATTGCGAATAACGGTCAACTGAGGTTTTTAGGTTGAAGCACGCTGGTGATAGCTTGGCGCAGCAGGTCAGGTTTGCGGCACGGCGACTGTGACAACCAGTTCAAAACGGCTGATGCCGATGTCACAAAAAAAACCGCCTTCATCGGTCGCGTTATAAAAATTCATCACACTTTCCCGGTCAGGTGTGATGACGAAACCGTGATTCGTCCGGATGCCGCGCACCCATTCGCTGACAGTTTGCGTGACGTCCAGACGAAGTCCGGCGGTGCTTCCTGATGCGTAAAACGGCGCGGCGGCAGGCCGGGCGGGTCTTGCGGGTATGAATGCGCGCGAACCATCCGGTAGCCCGTTTCTGAAAATACCAGCCTCCCAGGGTTCCGTAGCCTGTCCCAGCAGCATGATCGTGCACTGCGCCCGGTTGCCGCGATCACGCAGCGGATCGCGCGGTGCAAAGTTTTGATCAATGTTAAGCTGCGCGGACACGACTGCGGCATCGGCGGGCAATGCCGACAAATCGAATTTGACAGCGGCCTGATAGGTCTCGAAGATGCGCAAATGACAGCTTTCGCCGCGTGTGACCGCGACTTCATAGCCGGCCAGATGGCTGATATGGCTCCCCGGCGCGGCGCTGTCACGCTGGCGCACAAACTCATCCCACAGATAGAGGCGCGTTCCGCGCCGGTCAAGAAAAAACGGATCACAGACACCGAACGTGTCGTGGTGATTTTCTCCAAAAATACTGGCGGCTTTCTCGGCTTCAAGCGTTATCGTCCGTTCGGTGAGCGGCCGCAAACCGGTGCAGCCATTGAGTATGGTGACGCACAAAAACAGTAACGCGCCAGAACGCAATATGGGTGATTTCAGTGGTTGCAGCATGTCAGCCTCCCTCCGGTTTTTGCCGTTGCGATACATGGCACCTTTTCCTATCGTCATATCGTATTGAAGTCAAGCAACATAATACCAGTTTGTGGGACGGTATCAATGCATTGCTGCATAACAACTTAACAAGCTTATTGAAAAATTATCTGCGTTGCCGCTGAGGTGTTAAAAACAGGCTCATAATGCTCATTTATCGCCTATAAACCCCGTTTTTTCGCCTGTTTTTGCCTTGCATCGGCTGCCTCAATCACATTTTTCAACGGCCTTGTTAGTCACAAGATTGATAAAGCGTTTAGTTGTTGTTTTATGCACTTCGAAATTGAATCCGCCATGTTATCGCGCAAGTATTAGATGGGATCGGCAAGTCAATTAACGTGGATATGATTGAAGGAAAGCTGCAAAACGATGATGTTTCTCTGTTATGCAGCGACGGGCTGTCCGGAAAAGTTTCTGCGCATAACATCGAGCTGGTTCTGGCCCGGTCTGCCGAAACATTATCCGGGAAAGTGGATTGCTTGATTCAACAAGCACTGGAAGTAGGAGGGGACGATAATATCACGCTCATTCTGTTGGAAGTGTGCGCCTGAAATTCGCCTGTCACCGGCATGTTTGACAACCCGATTGCTTTGCTGTAGTTTCAGCCTTGATGTAAAAATGGTTTAACAGGTTGCTAATGTCTCTGACTATTCTCATACACCGTCAAAGGAGTTTTACCTGACATGAAAAAATTTATTTCCGAATTTATCGGCACGTATTTTTTGGTATTAACCATTGGCCTGACCGTCATACCCGGCGGGTCAGACATTTTAGCGCCGCTTGCGATTGGTTCCGTCCTGATGGTGATGGTTTATGCGGGCGGGCATATTTCCGGGGCGCATTACAACCCGGCGGTTACGCTGGCTGTCCTGATGCGGGGCCGGTGCGCGATGTCGGAAGTGCCGGTGTACCTGGTCGCGCAGATTCTGGGCGCGATCGCGGCGGCGTTTACGGCGATGTTTTTTGTCGGCTCCGCTGCAAGTGCTGCTTCGCTGGATGTCGGTAAATCTCTGGTGGCCGAGTTTCTGTTTACCTTTGCGCTGTGCTACGTGGTGCTGAACGTGGCGACAGCTAAATCAACCAGCGGCAATTCCTATTATGGTCTGGCGATTGGTTTTGTCGTGATGGTCGGAGCATTTGCAGTCGGCGGCATTTCCGGCGGCGCGTTTAACCCGGCAGTCGCGCTGAGCGTGCCATTCATGGGGTTGCTCAGCTGGAACGACATCTGGATTCATCTCGCCGCTGATTTCGCCGGTGGCGCGTTCGCAGCGATTGTATTCAATATGCTCAATCCCGACGACAAGTAGACGTGTTCTTGATCGCGGCGCGAATGCTTTTGGAGTGCTGCGTACTGCAACCGGAATGTTTATCCGCTGCTTAATCCGGATAACCGTTCCGGTTTTTTTGCGCTATTTTTCGGTCGCTTTTTTGTTGCTGAGGCGAATCGGCAAGCTGGGCTTGGCACATTGAAGCCTGTCACTAACGGTGATGAAATGTTGTGTTTCGGTTGGGGATCGTAAGCTCACCGTCAATCTACCACTTGCCACGACTTTTCTGTACCTCGCGCGATGATTCTTAACACCAGCATTGCGCGCCGAGTCTCCAATATCGCTTGCGGCAGCCGTTACAACTCAAACGCAGTGCCGTCCACCAGACTTTGCTGCGTGATGAGCAGGCTGTCAAGTCCGTCTTTTATCTTTTAAACATCGCGATAGCGTGTCCTGTCTTCAACACCGGCGGCGGTGAATCCTGCGCGCCGGATGCGACAGGCGTCGCAGATGCCGCACGCACGACCCGCTTCGTCGGCCTGATAGCAGGATACGGTGAGGCTGTAATCGACGCCGAGCGACAGGCCGGTGAGTATGATGTCTTTCTTGGGCAGGTTGATCAGCGGCGCGTGGACGGTGATCCGGTGACCTTCAATGGCGGCTTTGGTGGCGAGGTTCGCCAGGGTTTCAAACGCGTGGATGAATTCCGGGCGGCAGTCGGGGTAGCCGGAATAGTCGACGGCGTTGACGCCGGTGAATATGTCGCGGCAATGCACTGTCTCGGCCCAGGCCAGTGCGAGCGACAGCATGATAGTGTTGCGTGCGGGAACGTAGGTGACCGGGATGCCGGTATTTTCGCCTGCCGTCGGCACGGCGATGGAAGCATCAGTCAGCGCGGATCCACCAAACGCGGTCAGGTCAACAGTGAGGATTTTGTGGTCAGCAACATGCAGCGCATCGGCGACTTTTCGTGCGGCGTCGAGTTCGGCGGTATGCCGCTGGCCGTAATCGACGCTGAGTGCGTAGCAGTCAAATTGACGGTCTTTGGCGATCGCCAGTGTGGTAGCGGAATCGAGTCCGCCGGACAACAGCACGACAGCTTTGTTTCGGGTCGGGTCGGTCATAGCGTCATGGGTGGTCAGTGCCCCGGACCGTCTTCCCAGAGCAGTTTGTGCAGTTGAATCTGCATGCGCACGGGCAGACGGTCGCGCAGTATCCAGTTGGCCAGCGTGGCCGGGTCGAGTCGGCCGTGCACGGGCGACAGCAATACCGGACAGCGTTTGTCGAGATTGTGTTCAGCGATGATACGGCATGCCCATTGATAATCCGCGGCATCGCACAGCACGAATTTCATTTCGTCGCGCGGCGTCAGCCAGTCGAGGTTGGCCCACAGGTTTTTGTCGACTTCGCCCGATCCGGGGGTTTTGATGTCCATGATTCGGCTCACGCGCGGATCAACACCGGAAATATCGCGTGCGCCGCTGGTTTCGAGCGAAACCGAATAGCCCGCATCGCACAGCGCGGTGAGCAATGTCAGGCAGGTTTTCTGCGCCAGCGGTTCGCCGCCGGTAACGGTGACATACGGCGTGTGATAGGTTGCGGTTTGTTCAAGAATAGCATCGATGGTCATGTTCTGGCCGCCGGTGAAGGCATAGGCGGTATCGCAATAGCCGCAGCGCAGCGGGCAGCCGGTGAGGCGAATGAAAACGGTCGGCAATCCGGTGCGGCTGGTTTCCCCCTGCAGGGAATAGAAAATTTCGCTGATGCGTAGAATCTGGGATGGGTCGATGGACATGCGGTATAACCTGGTGCATTGTGAGGTTCGTCATGAAACCCCGGGGACAGCGGTACGGCTGGCGGACTATTGGTGCTGGAGATTCGAGTGAGACATTAATTCGGTTTTCGGATGGCGTCAATTCAACCGGCTGAGGCGCTGCTTGGCTTTTTCAGCCGCGGCGCTGAACGGGTATCGGGCGATCAATTCTTCAAGCGTTTGTCTGGCGGCTTTCCTGTCGGTCAGTTCGGTCTGGCTGCTGGCAATATTCAGCATGGCATCGGGTACTTTGGCGCTGTCCGGATAGCGGATGATCAGATTGCGCTGCGCGGCGATGGCCTGCTGGAAGTCGCGCAGTGCGTAGTGGGCATTGCCAATCCAGTACGCTGCGCTGGGTGCAAGGTTAGACTGCGGATAGTGTTCCAGAAATGTCTGGAACTGCGACCGGGCGCCGGCATAATCGCCATTGACGAATTGCCGGTATGCCGTGTCGTAGAATTGTTTTTCCGTTGCCCCGGCGGGTTGCAGATTCTGGCCGGGGATGGCGGCGATCACCGTTTCCGCAGCCCGATCGGGCGGCGGAGTCGCTGTTTCAGCATGTGCAATCGATCCGTTCTGCAGCTCCGGGTGGGTTGTGATCCGGGTACCGTGCGGCGCATCAGTGATTTCATCGGCGGGTGCAGTTGCGCCGCTGGAACTTTCGGCAGCGCCGGCAGCAGGATCGGTATACGTCGGTAGCGGCGCGCCCGGCTGTTCGATCTGCCGCAGGCGGTTATCGAGATCGATATAGAAATCCCGTTGTCGTTTCTGCAGTGAAGCGTTGTCATTGTTTAACACTTCAATCTGGCCGCGTAGCCTGCCGAGTTCGAGACCAAGCGTTTCCACCTGGGTATACATTTCCACCAGCGCGTGTCCTTTCAAGGCTCCCTCCATCTGGACAATACGCGCTTCCAGTTCGGCAACCTGCTGACGCAAGGCATCGATCTGCCCCCGGGCCTTGTCATCGCCGAATAATCCAGCCTGGGCAGTAGTGCTGCCGATCAGCAGCAGTAAACAGAAAGCGCGTATCAGCATTTTTTATTCACCCCGGTAAACGATGTCCGCGCGGCGGTTCTGGCTCCAGGCCGATTCACCGTTGCCGTAAGCGCGCGGTTTTTCTTCGCCGAAACTGACCGCTTCGATCTGTGCGTTGCTGGCACCGGACAGTGTCATGATGTTTTTCACGCTGTCGGCGCGGCGTTGACCGAGCGCCAGATTGTATTCGCGGCTGCCGCGGTCATCGGTGTTACCCTGCAGAATAACCTGGGCGTTCGGATTGTCGCGCAGGAATTGCGCGTGCGCGACGACCATGTCACGGTATTCGCTTTTTACGGAAAAGCTGTCGTAATCGAAAAAGACGCTGCGCTGCGACAAAATGCTGCCGGGATCATTCATTGGGTAGAAGCCCGAACCGCCCGAGCCATAGGCGCTGCTGTCCGCGCCGCTACTACCGCTGCCGTTATAGCCGCCGGTTGAATAATCGTCCACTTCAGTGGGTTGCGTTGTCTGACTGGCGCAAGCCGATAATAAACTGATGACCAATACACCTGCTATTTTTTTCATTTACTGCTCCTATTACTATTAATAAAAAAACAAAATCTGCTCATGTGTGATGGAGAAATGCTGTTGTGTGCCTGATATGCAATCATTACCCCGGATGCGCCGCTGAAATGTCAGCGTTTCCTTGGCAGCGGCCCCCATGCCGGTTCGCGGATATCGCCTGTCTGTACGGACAGATTCTGCCGTGTCGAACCATCGCGGGAAACCGCGGACAATATACCACGCCCCCCGATTTCCGTGGCATACAGAATCATTCTGCCGTTCGGCGCAAAGCTCGGCGATTCATCGAATTGCGAATTCGTCAGGATCTGCATCTGGCGTGTGGCAATGTCCTGCACGGCGACATTAAACCGTCCGTTGTGCCGGTGAATAAACGTGAAGCTCCTGCCGTCATGGCTGTAATCCGGGCTGACGTTGTAACTGCCTTCGAAGGTCAGCCGTTCGGCAGTGGTGGACTCGGATGCGGTCACCGGTATGCGGTAAATCTGCGGACTGCCGCCGCGGTCGGAAGTGAAAATGATGTGGCGTCCGTCCGGTGAAAAACTCGGTTCGGTATCGATGCTGGAGCTGCGGGTCAGACGTTGCAGTCCGCTGCCGTCGGCGTTGATCAGGTAGATCTGCGAGCCACCATGCAGTGATAACACCACAGCCAGCTTTCTGCCGTCCGGCGACCATGCCGGAGCGCTGTTGCTGCCGGAAAAATTGGCGACGGCTCTGCGTTGTCGTGTTGCCAGTGTCTGTACATAAATCACCGGTTTTTTGTTTTCAAATGAAACGTAGGCGATTTGACTGCCATCGGGCGACCATGCCGGAGAAATGATCGGTTCGGTATATTGAATGATCGAGTGCTCGTTGTAGCCGTCGGCATCGGCGATCTGCAGCGCGTAATTATTACCCTGTTTCAGCACATAGGCGATGCGCGTGCTGAACACACCGACCTCGCCGGTCAGCGCCTCGTAAATGATGTCGGCGATGTGATGCGCGGCGGCGCGCAGTTGCGTCATGGGGACGACCGCGGCATGCGCCGCGAGCTGCGACTGCCGGGCGACGTCCATCAGACGGAATTGCACTTCAACCTGTCCATTGGGCATTGGAATCGTGCGTCCGATCACCAGTGCGCTCGCGCCGCGCTCAGACCAGTTGCTGTAGACAACGTCAGCGGGCGTATGCGGTCTTAAACCGCCCGGATCGACCATGCGAAACAATCCGCTGCGGTAGAGATCAGCGGAAACTACTTCGGTGATGCTTTGCTGGAGTCTGTTTTCATCGGCAAACGGAACGATGGCGACCGGTATCCGGTCTGCGCCGCCGCCGAAAATTTCAATGTTCAGGCGGGAGTAAGCCGGTGTGCAGGCAATCGCGAGCAGAACCAGGCATAAGAGGCGGCTAAAGAACCAGTGGAAAAAGTGAACGATGCGTCGGTAGATTGGCATAACTATAGAAGCTCTAAAAATACAGAAATTATAACGGATTATAGCAATCATTCCAGATAGTGTACGATGACATTCAGGTTGCGGAATTCGCTGAACAATGCCGGATCGGGCGGCAGCGGCAATGGTTTGGACAGGTGTATCGCGCGTTCCACCGCGCTGTCGAATGCCGGATAGCCGCTGCTTTTGCGCAGCCGGACATCAAGGATGTCGCCGCCGGGCAATAACGTGACGTTGAATTCAACCGCAGGGTTACCCGGCAGGTCGGGCGGCATGACGATGCGGCTTTTTATTTTGGCCATGATCATCGCCTTGTATTTGCCGATTTCGCTGGCAACCTGCGTCCGCGCTGCAGCGGCGGCTGCCGCTGCAGCCTGCTGTGCTGCCTGCCGCGCCTTTTCTTCCTGTTCACGTTTACGTTGCGCCTCCTGTTCACGGCGTTTCTGCTCTTCCTGTTCGTGCTTCTTCTGTTCCTCCTGCTCGCGTTTTTTCTGTTCTTCGCGTTCACGCTGTTTTTTTTCTTCTTCCTGGCGTTTTTTCAAGGCTTCTTCTTCGCGCCGTTTTTGTTCTTCCTGCTCACGCTTTTTTTGTGTCTCTTGTTCACGTTTCTTCTGTTCTTCTTCCTGGCGCTTGCGTTGCGCTTCCTGTTCGCGACGTTTCTGTTCCTCGATTTCGCGCTTTTTCTGTTCTTCCTGTTCGCGCTGTACCCGTTCGGCTTCAGCTTTTGCTTCTTTTTCCTTGATTTCGATATCCGGACGTTTGGGCGGCGCAGGCTGCGGTTTGGCCGGCTCCGGTTTAGGGGCGGCTTTGGGTTCTGCCTTGGGTTCAGGTTCCGGTTTGGGTTCCGGCGCCGGTTTTGGCGGTTGCTTGGGTGGCGGTGGCGGCGCAGGCGGCGGTGCGCTTTTAACGGGCGGCTGCGCCGGTTGTGCTATGGGTTGCACAGGCAAGTCCTGCCACAGTTCGACCATCATGCCTTCAGGCGGTTTTTCCTTCCAGTTAAAGCCGAAGATCAACAGGCCAATGAATACCAGATGCACCAGTATGGCCAGCGCGGCTGCCGGTAGTGAACCCGGTTCTTTCTCTACTGTGTTTTGTGATTTGCCTGCTTTCATTACCGCTTAAGTTTTTATCCGTCCGGATTATTTCGGCTGCGCCAGCAGGCCGATCTTCTGTACCTGGTGTTGTTGCAGGATATCCATGACTTTGATGACTTCTTCATAGCGCACGCTCTTGTCGGCGGCAATCACCACCGGCTGTTCCGCATTTTGCGACTGCTTGCGCTTGACGGCATCGACAAGCTGCTGGTGCGTGACGAACGATTCGGTGCTCGTCTGCGCACGGTCGCGCAAGGCAAGGCTGTTATCTGCTTTGATAATTACTTCAAGCGGTGCGGCGGGTGCTGTTGATGATTTACCGATCTGCGGCAATTCAATTTGCGCCGGATTGATCATCGGCGCGGTGATCATGAAAATAATCAGCAGTACCAGCATGACATCGATATAGGGCACCACGTTCATTTCGTTTTTGAGTTGGCGTTTGATGCGGCGGGCCATTTTTATCGGCTTCCTTATACGTATGGATTAGTGCGAAGCTCTGCGCTGAAGAATGTTGGATAATTCTTCCATGAAGCTTTCAAACCGGGTTGCCAGTTTTTCGGTATCGCTGACAAAACGGTTATAGGCAATAACAGCCGGAATTGCGGCAAACAGACCCATTGCCGTTGCGATCAGCGCCTCGGCAATACCGGGAGCGACATGCGCGATGGTGGCCTGGGAAATATTGGACAGACTGCGGAATGAATTCATAATACCCCATACTGTACCCAGCAGGCCGATATAGGGACTTACCGAACCGACTGTAGCCAGAAATGACAGATGTGTTTCCAGTCGGTCCATTTCGCGTTGATACGTCGCCTGCATCGCGCGGCGCGTGCTTTCCATGATCATGTCGACATCGGTGCCCGGCGGATGTTTGCTGAATTCGCCGAACCCGGAGATAAAAATGCGCTCCATGCTGCCAGCGGTATAGCGTGAGGTGGTTGCGCGCTGATACAGCGTGTTTAAATCCACGCCGCGCCAGAAGTAATCTTCAAATTCATCGCTCTGCCGGATGGCGTCGCGCAGCACGAATAATTTCCGGAATATATACCACCACGACAGAAGCGAGGCCAGAAGAAGCAGAAGCATGACCAGCTGGACAAATACGCTGGCGCTGCTGATCAGATAAAAAAGCGATAAATCCTCGGTTACAGTTGTGTTCATGTCGGTGTCTCTATTTTTTCTCGTAGATGGAGTGGAATTCTGATCGGTCTCAGGCTTTCTGTACTTACGCACACCACATGAACCGTGGCGTTGACCAGACGTGTCTGGCCGCGCAGTATCTCCTGCGCAATCGATATACGGCTTCTGCCCATGTCAATGACATTGACATTGATGTGAAGCAGGTCATCCAGTATGGCGGGTCTGAAATATTCGATTTCAATGGAGCGCACCATAAACTGCAACTTGTGGGTATTAATTAATTCGTGCACATCGAAACCCAGGCTGCGCAACCATTCGTAACGGGCGCGTTCCATGAAGTTCAGATGTGTCGAGTGATAGACAACGCCGCCGGCGTCCGTGTCCTGATAATATACCCGAGTCGGTAGCGAAAAATGTTGCGCCAGCATTGCGTGAGAAAACCTGAGTCCTGTTGTTGAAATTTATGCAATTTTATACTATAAAACACGTGAAATTATAATTAAAATTGATTGAAGTTAAAGTTAAAATCTGATTCGTGCTTATACTGTTCGTGCATCGGCGATGCAGATCATTTCCTGCTTGAGCTCTGTTCAGATGATGATGCCGCTGCTGTGGAGCAAGGGTGTATTTTTACCGTCTTGACAGCCTGATTTTTGACTTGCAGAATTTCCATGGAATAACCGGCGATATTCAGTCCCGTGCCGCTTTCCGGGATATCCTTGAGGTATTCGAGAATCAAACCGTTCAGTGTCTTCGGGCCGTCGAGTGGAAACTGCATGCCAAGCTTGCGATTCAGGTCGCGCAATAGCGTGCTGCCTTCGACAAGATAACTGCCGTCTTCCTGGTGGGCGTATGTGCTCGCATGTGTTGGTGCGGGCGTTGTGAATTCACCGATAATTTCTTCCAGAATGTCTTCCAGGGTAACCAGTCCCATCCAGTCGCCGTACTCGTCGACAACCAGGCCGATTCGCTTTCTGTTTTCCTGGAATAACTGAAGCTGAGTAAACAGCGGCGTTCCGGACGGTATAAAGTAGGGTTGCTGCATGATTTTTTCCAGTGCAGCGGCGGTAATTGGGCCACTTCTAATATGATTCAACACCTTGCGTGTATGAATAACGCCGACGATGTTTTCCATGCGTTCACGGTAGATGGGCAGGCGTGTGTGGTGGCAAGTCAGTAATTGCCGCTGGATTGTTTCGTCGTCGGCGGTAAGATCTATCGCTTCGATCTGGCTGCGCGGGACGATGACGTCATCGACGGTGACTGTCTCAAGATCAAGCAGGTTCAGCAGCATACTTTGGTGCTTTTTCTGAATGAAGTGGCTGCCTTCCAGCACAATCGTTCGCAGTTCTTCGGTGCTGATCGTCTGCGTGGCCGCCGATTCTTTCTGGGGATTGAGGCGCAGCAGCAGTAAAAGGCCGGTAACAAACAGATTGACAAACCATACAACGGGATAGAGCAGTTTGAGTAGCGGGGTCAGAATATAACTGGCAAAAAGTGCAATACGTTCAGGGTAAGCTGCGGCGATGACTTTCGGCGTGATTTCGCTGAATATCAATATGGCGAAGGTCACGCAAACCGTGCCGAGCAGCAAGGCCAGCTCGCTTTGTCCGAACAGCATGGCGATAATGACCGCAACCAGTGTGGCCGATGCGGTATTCAGCAGATTGTTGCCGAGCAAAATCACGCCCAGCAGCCGATCGGTTTTGTCGAGCAGGCTTATGGTCAGTCGCGCGCCCCGGTGGCCCTGCTTTGCCAGGTGCTTGAGGCGATAACGGTTGATCGCCATCATGCTGGTTTCAGACAGTGAGAAGAAGCCTGAAAGGATTAATAATGCGAATAATATGATCAGTAAGCTATAAAGCGGTATGTCTTCCAAAAAACACCCCTGGGTCTGGCTCGATTGAATAGCATTATATCTATTTACGTGTTCGTGCTGTCAGAACCTATTCAAGTCATGCATGGTAAGACAGCCTGGGTTGCAGGTGTTTCACGTAGTAGATACAGGCTCGTTGAAAGCCGGCAGCTCTTTTTGTTGTTCTGATGCTTGTTTTACCCGCTGTGCAGATTATTTAATCAAGGCAGCCGAAAAGCCTGAGGAATGAAGAAAAAATCACCGTTGAATGCTGTCGCAAAGCAGTCATGATGCACGTGATTGACAAAAAAACCGGTCAATTTCTTTCGTTTTCTAAGAAATTGACCGGCGGTTGAGTTTCAGTATCTTTGGTGTAGATACCGAGAAAGAGAAGTTTTTGTTGTATCAATGAATGTTTCGAAAAACTGTTTCGTTGAAGCCGTTTTTCTGCGTGTCCGGCCGTCAGAAATTCAAGAATAAGTTAACGGACAGAATATGCTGCATTGAGTCCGGTCGGCTTGAGTTTCTTCTGTTAAGATATTGATTCATATACCCTATTTCTGTTGTTACCATCGGACTGAAGCGATAGGCAAAACCGCCGAATAAGCGATTCTGATCAAAACCGCTCTGGAAGCCCATGTCGACATCGTTAAAGTTCATAAAAATCTCGTTGGCCACGACAAAACTCAGATTTGGGATTTCTGCAATTGGTATGCCGAGCTTGAATAATTGCCGAATGCGGTGATGGACGTCCGTGCTGCCGGGAATGTCGAAAAAACGCTGTTCAAGACGTGTACGGCTTTGCAGCGTACCAAACGAAAAGCGATCGCTCCACAATAATTGCTGCCAGATGCGGTGTTCGTTGAAAGGGCTGCTTGCTGCAAAGGGACGGCTTGTGGGAACCCAGGCATAGCCGAGCCAGACGCTGGTTTTTTCAGTTAATGCATAACCTAAAGCCGGTCTGACAATACTTTGTGAGAATCGTGACGAATCGGCGCCGAAGCGTCCCTGGCCTTCCATCCACCATAAAAATTTTGAATTACCCAGCGACTCAAAATTACCTCTTGCTGTAATGTTTCCCCATGATTGAAAATCTTCGTCATAAGCTGTCGCAGCGGATGCTGAACCGTTCATAATGATCGGAATTGCGGCGAATAGCATCAGCATACTTATTTTTTTCAGCATTTTTTCCTCTTTATTAATGGTTTGTAAAATGAAATGGTTTCAGACCTTTGTAAAACTCTATTTTATAAAATTCCAGAATAATAAAAACAATGGGTTATAAACTCCAATATGACTTTTTTCAAAAGCCTCGGTTTGTTTGTTGATAATTTTTATTGAAAAACCCAGTCTGTTGCATAAGCGTCGCGCACTGCTTTACGCGACGATCAGGATTTAACAGCGTTGATTCCTTCTGGATACATTGAAAATCTGCTGCGCGATCATCTGGCTGCGCTGCGTCCGGATGCCCGTTTATCGATTGGATATATTTCGTATTCCTACCTCGTATCCTATAAGTCTTTGGCCTTGTTATCGGATTGTTCGTTATGGTTTTTTCAAGGCGTCATTCTGGAATTTATTTAATACAACTGTATGAATCATATAAGCAATGTAAATAGTCATTTACATCTTCAAATGGAGTGTAGCATAGCGAATATCAAGAAATTGTTAAGAAAATTCGGTGCATGACATCCTAAAAAAATGGTTGTAATTTGTTAGTTTCCGGCGCTGAATTTATTATTGTGCGTGGCGCCCTGGTCTTGAATCATACAAAGTGTGCTTATCGATTTTTAATGAACGGGCTTGCCCGTGTGGCGTGTAGAATAATTGTGTGATCAGAATTTTGGTGTGCGGCGGCATAGAGTGGCTAATCCTCGACAATTCAATGTTTTTGTGTGGATTTTGAATTACTTTTTGTTTGACAAATTACAGCTATACCCAGTATGTTTGTTCATTTTAGAGCTTGAAACGGGCGAAAATGCGTTTCAAAATATCCTGTGGATGCGTTGAAAAAATATAAGGGCATCTCTAAGAATCCATATTTTGTTACAATACGTCGTTGTTTAAAAAATATTTCGTTACATATCAATCATATGCTGTATCAATATTTTTTGTTCTCCCCCCATCTTGTTTAAAACTCTGAATTTTTAGAGACGCCCATAAGAGGCTGGGGATGATGTGCAATAGCGCAAGTAAAATTTTTAAAAAGAGAAAATCTTGGAGTTGACGATGAAAAAAAAGAGTATTTTGTTAAGTTCGGTTGTATTGGTTGCGTTGGTGGGTTGTGGTAGCGGCAATGACTATACGCCTCCTGCGGATGCGACCGGGGAAAGGATTTTTAGTACAGCCTGCACGGAGTGCCACAAACCGTTGAGGGGTGATGTGGCAATGATATTGAGCGAAAAAATCGCCAATAAGGAGGCGCTGAAGAACAAATTCCAGAAGGGCAGCATGAGAATGCCGGCGTTTCCGAATATTCAGGGCGAAGCGGCTGATCGTCTGGCGGATTATCTGCTGGCTAACAGTGAAATAAAATAAGCGCATAACAGACGGAACGATGGTCACGCCAGGGAACTCGGATTTCCTGATATTGTAGTGGTTCTACATTCTATTTCGTTGTATTTGCGGGTTTTTTATTAAATTTTTATAAACTGGAATGCCGCCACGGAAAATCAGGTTAAAAACCTGATTTTCCGTGGCGATACTTTAAGGGTACTTCTTGAGGTGAGAACAAAAAATATTGACGCGGCATATGATTGATATGTAACGAAATATTTTTTGAACAGCGACGTGTTGTAATGAAATGTGAATTTCTCTGCATGCCCTTAATTCATATATCTGTCAAAAATCCTGCAAATACTGTCAATAAATAAACGACCTTTTTCTGTAATCGCTATTTCATTTCCATTAATTTCTAACAGACCGATTCTTTCGTAAGCCTGCAGCGCGGTCAGCTCGGTGGAGAAATAGTTTTTGAAATCAATGGAGAAAAAATCCTCTACGGATTCAAAGGGAATCACGTCGTGACAGATCAATGCATAAATAACCGAACGGCGTAACAGATCGTCCAGTGAAAGTTCCATTCCACGCATCGCGGGAAATTGATTTTGATCCAGCTGGTTGTAGTAATGCGCCAGATTCTGATGTTTTTGAAGCAGTGTTGTGCCCATTTTGCCTATAGCCGATACGCCCAGCGCAAGAATGTCGCTGTCTGGAAAGGTGGAATAACCCTGTATGCCGTAATGTAATCTTCCTTGCTGTTGTGCCTTGACGAACGGATCGTCGCGACGTGCGAATGAATTCAATCCGATATGAATGTACCCTGCGTTTGACAGCAGGCGAGCTGTCTGCAAGCGGGCGTGAATCTGATCTTCCGTTACATTTTTTTCTGCTGATTCTCCGAAATGGCTGAGATCGATGCGATTGGGATACGTGTTCATGATTTTCTCGAGCGCGGCATCGAATTTATTTTTGCGTGATTCGGTGATGTTGCAATCCAGCGTTATTCGTATTGTCGTGAAACCGGTGCGCTGCGCAGTGTAAATCGCGTCCAGGATAATGACTTCCTGATGGGTTGCAGTTTGCTTATCGTAAGAGCGTTGCAAATCATGCGTGCCGAAATTCTGCGCGTCAATCGTGATTTCGTTGATGCCAATTTTCCGATAAATGCTGATTGAGGTGTTGCGGCAAAGACGAGGGTTCAGCGTAATGGAGAAGATGGTCTTTTGGCTGAGTTTGAAGTTTTGATGCAATGCCTGTACAAGCCTTTCGAATTGATGTCGATCAAGCAGCATTTGCATGCCGCCGTCGATAGCTATTTGTTCAATTTCTGGAGCATGCCGGCAAAAATTGCGCAATAATCTGATCTCTTTAATGAGATAGTCTACGTATTGGTTCAAGGCGGCATTGTGATGCATCTTTTTTTGATCGCCATTATTGTTGCGCTGCAATGCGTTGTCGTCGCAAAAGGGAAAATGGAGGTCGACAAATAGCGGGCGGCGTCTGACTCCTCCTATGTTTATCCGGTTGAGATAGTTTTTTGGATTAAAATTATCGGTAAAAGCAGCTGGGCCGGGATATAAGGCGCGGCAACCATTATTGACACTCGGGCGCTTAACCGGATTGGGATCGGAGGTATTTAAATCGGCCATTTGGACTGGGTGCAGGTCGTGTTGTTTATGGATTCGACGCGTTGGAAGGAAAAATTACGTCGCGCAAAATGCATAAAATTTCCAACATGGTCATCAATTTTTAAGCAGGATTCTTTAAAAAAAGAAAAATCAACACATTCCCTCTTAATATCAGTAAAATTATGCACAGAGGATGGATAATCCGGTTTTGATTAAAATCAATACTAAGAATTTAATATTTTTAAAACTTTCTGAATAAGACGAAAATTTTGTTGCCAGAACGATTCTCAGCTAAGCATTTTGATGTCGCACAGATACGCTCGAGCTGTGCGACATGCAGTCTGCGCGAATTATGCCTGCCCGTTGGATTGAATGACGAGGAAGTAGAGACGCTGGGCGAGGTGATCGTCCATAAGCGGAAAATTCAGCGTGGCGGTTACCTGCATCGCACTGGAGCAAAGTTTCAGGCGTTGTATGCTGTCAGAAGTGGTTTCCTGAAAACCTGTGTCTTGGAAGAAGACGGGCGTCAGCAGGTGACGGGTTTTCATATGACAGGAGAGCTGCTCGGGCTGGATGCGATAAGTACCGATATGCATACCTGTGATGCCGTTGCTTTGGAAGACAGTGAGGTGTGCGAAATTCCGTTTTCTAAACTTGAAGATATCAGTCGGGCTATTCCTTCACTGATGCATCATTTTCACAAAATCATGAGCAGGGAGATCGTGCGTGATCATGGTGTCATGCTGCTGCTGGGTAGCATGAAAGCTGAGGCGCGACTGGCTTCATTTTTGTTGAATATGTCGCGACGCTTCGCAATCCGGGGTTATTCCGAAACTGATTTTAATTTGCGCATGACGCGTGAAGAAATTGGCAGTTATCTTGGATTGAAATTGGAAACAGTCAGTCGTGCTTTCTCGAAATTACAAGAGAATGCGATAATCACAGTGAATAATAAGCACGTCAAAATTCTGAATCTTGAGCGCTTGAAAATCAAAATGGGTAATTCTTCCTGCGTCACCTGAGGCGTTATAATGGTATGGCAGTGTCGATTTGCCGAGGCAGCCGCTAGAGGGTGTTAACAATTTGTAAATTATTTCTGTTGCTCCTGAAATGACGCCAGATAAAGCATGAGAAGCGTGGTTTGGCTATTCCAAAAGAGTGCGATAACGCTGCAGACGCCATTTCAGGGGCAATCCGTGGGGCCGGGTCCATTTTTGATCCTTGGCAGCGTTATCATTCGCTCATGTAGAGCGACTACACCATGCTCCTTCTGTCTTGCCGAATCCCAAAATGGATACCAGCAGAACAACTCACGAATAATTAACACCCCTTGGTCACCACTAATTCAAGTGCCAGATAATACCGATGAGTGTTTGTGGCAAAATAATTGATAAAAGGCGTTGCATTGTTCGTGCGATCATTGAAATCGACTGCGATGACATTACCTGCCGGCGGCCAGGCGTTCTCCGTATCATAACCAATTAAATTATAACGGCTTGAGCGCGGGCAGGAAAATGCTATAATGCGCGGTTGCTGAGCGTTAATGTAAAAATGTGTAGTGATACAGACAGAGACAGGCGCTGGCAATTTCATTTTAGATAAATCGCACATCTGTTGCAGTAAAGAGGGTGTTGAGATTGCGCGCAGCAATTTCAAATTCATAGGGCAGATGGAGGTTCAACCCTTTAAAGGAAAATTTATGTCAATTACAATGCGGCAAATGCTGGAAGCAGGTGTTCACTTCGGTCATCAAACACGCTTCTGGAATCCCAAGATGGCTCCTTATATCTTCGGCCATCGTAATAAAATCCACATCATCAATCTGGAACGTACGCTGGAGTTGTATGAAGAAACCATGAAATACGTCCGCCAGTTGTCTGCTAATAAAGGTGTGATTTTGTTTGTAGGCACCAAGCGTCAGGCGCGCGATATCATCCGTGAAGAGGCAATGCGCTGTGGTTCGCCCTATGTCGATCAACGCTGGCTTGGTGGCATGCTGACTAATTTTAAGACGATCAAACAGTCGATCAAGCGTCTTCATGATATGGAAGCAATGGTGCAGGACGGTACGCTCGAGAAAATGATCAAAAAAGAAGCGCTTGACATGCAGCGCGAACTGGCGAAGTTGAATGCAAGTCTGGGCGGAATCAAAGACATGAAAAATTTGCCGGATGCGTTGTTCGTGGTCGATGTGGGTTATCAGAAAGGAGCGATCACCGAAGCCAGAAAGCTCGGAATTCCAGTGATTGGCGTAGTAGATACAAATCATAATCCTGACGGACTGCATTACATCATTCCAGGAAATGACGATTCCAGCCGAGCGATACGTCTGTATGCGCGCGGCGCGGCGGACGCTGTTCTGGAGGGGCGCAATCAGGCGATTCAGGAAATCGTAGAAATGGCAGTCGAGGACTGATTATTTTTTTAAGAACCGCGTTTTTAAACGCGGTTCTTCGGTTTCTCAGGCTTTTCTGATGACAAAGCGCGCAACTTCAATGGATTATGCGGATGATTGTCAAAGAAAAAGTCTTCGCCAGTTAAAAATAAAGATACTGAGTTTTAATATAGATTGGAGTAAATGAGATATGGCGGCGATTTCCGCAGGCATGGTAAAAGAATTACGCGAGTTGACCGGGCTGGGTATGATGGAATGCAAAAAGGCGTTGGTTGAATCTGACGGTGATATGAAAGCGGCTGAAGATCTGCTGAGAATCAAAAGCGGGGCAAAAGCGAGTAAAGCGGCAGGCCGTATCGCCGCAGAGGGCGTGGTTAGCGTATATATTTCTGCTGACGGGAAAGGTGGCGCATTGGTGGAGGTAAATTGCGAGACTGATTTTGTGGCTAAAAACGATGATTTTATTAAATTCGCAAATGATTTGGCTGAATTGGTTGCTTCGAAGAAAATTCCGGATTCGCAGCTTCTGAGCGAAGCTTCCTTTTCCAATGATGAGGCGGTTGAAGCAGTGCGCAAAGCACTGATCATGAAGCTCGGCGAGAATATCAGTATTCGCCGCTGCGTGAATTATGTAACTGAAGGTAGACTGGCATCTTACCTGCACGGCAGTAAGATCGGCGTAATGATCGATTACAATGGTGGGGACGAAACAATAGGCAAGGATCTGGCCATGCACATTGCCGCGAGTAAACCCATGTGTGTCAATAGAGACCAGGTATCAGCCGAAGTAATTGAGCACGAGCGTCAGATATTCACTGCTCAGGCAGCCGAAAGCGGGAAGCCGGCCAACATCATCGAAAAAATGGTTGAAGGTCGAGTTGCCAAATTTCTGGCAGAGGTAACGTTGTTAGGGCAGCCATTTGTCAAAGATCCCGATCTCACGGTAGAAAGGCTGCTGGCGCAGAAATCTGCATCAGTGAACGGTTTTACGATGTATGTTGTGGGTGAAGGTATCGAAAAGAAAGTCGATAATTTCGCTGATGAAGTCAGGGCGCAAATGGAGCAGACAAAATAAGAATCAAGTTATTTTAAAATCGCTGAAGCCCATGATTCCACAATATAAACGTATCCTGTTGAAGTTGTCAGGGGAAGCCCTGATGGGCGATAACAGCTATGGGATTAATCAATCCGTAGTCAGTCGGATAGTCGCCGAAATCAAAGAAGTCAATAAAATGGGCGTTGAAATCGCGATTGTGGTGGGAGGGGGCAATATTTTTCGCGGCATGAAAACCGCAAATGACGGTTTAGAGCGGGTTACTGCCGATTATATGGGTATGCTTGCAACGGTCATGAATGCGCTGGCGCTGCAAGATGCGATGAAACAGGCAGGTTTGATACCGCGAATACAGTCCGCTTTACGGATAGAGCAGGTTGTTGAGCCGTATGTTCGTAACAAGGCGATGCGTTACCTGAAAGAAGGTTGGATCGTTATTTTTGCGGCAGGAACAGGGAATCCTTTTTTCACTACAGATACAGCAGCAGCACTGCGCAGTATGGAAATGAACGCGGATATTATGCTGAAGGCAACCAAGGTCGATGGTGTTTATACAAGCGATCCCGCAATCGATCCTCACGCAAGGCGTTATCAGAAAATTTCATTTGATGAAGCGATTGCCAGAAATCTGCAAGTCATGGATGCAACAGCGCTGACGCTATGCAGAGACCAGAAACTGCCGCTGAATGTGTTCAGTATCTTCAAATCAGGTGCGCTGGAACGCATTATAATTGGCGAAAATGAAGGAACTTACGTGGGCGGTATAAGCACGGTTTTAGTTTGATGGTACGAGAGCCTGATTTCTCGTTCATTGCTTGGCGCTGATTGTAACTTTGTTTATTGGAAAAAATTATGATTGCTGATGTAAAGAAATCTGCGGAACAAAAAATGCAGAAAAGCCTGGAAGCTCTGAAAATTGATCTGGGTAAAATAAGAAGTGGAAGAGCACATGCGGGTTTACTTGATCATGTCACGGTTGATTATTATGGCGCGCCGACACCGATCAACCAGGTCGCAAATGTTAATTTGATTGATCCGCGTACCATCGGTGTTATTCCGTGGGAAAAGAAAATGGCAAATGCCATAGAAAGAGCAATACGTGACTCCGATCTTGGTCTCAATCCCATGTCTGTAGGAGAAACCATACGTGTTCCCATGCCACCCTTGACGGAAGAGCGCCGCAAAGAATTAACCAAAATCGTCAAGCAAGAGGCTGAACATGTGCGTGTTGCAATGCGCAATATTCGTCGTGACGCGAACGCACAGCTCAAGGAATTGTTAAAATCCAAGGAAATTTCTGAAGATGACGAACGACGCGGCCAGGATGAAATTCAAAAATTAACCGATCGTTATATTGCCGAAATTGAAAAGATCTTACAGGCTAAAGAAGCTGAATTAATGGCGATCTGATATGTCTCCAGGTGCGAGCTCCACGCGAGAAATACCAGACACAGGCCTGATGCCGCAGCATATCGCGATCATTATGGATGGTAACGGACGTTGGGCGAGAAAACGGTTAATGCCACGAATGGCGGGGCATAAGCAGGGTGTGGAAACCGTCCGGAATGTCATTAAAACATGTTCTGATCATGGCATCGAATATTTGACACTTTTCGCTTTCAGCAGCGAAAATTGGCGCAGACCTGCTGATGAAGTTTCGTTTCTTATGCAGCTTTTCGCAGGTGCCTTGGAACAGGAAATGACCAAGTTGCATGAAAACGGCATCCGTTTCAAGGTGATTGGCGATATTTCACGGTTTGAATCCAGAATCGTAGAGTTCATTCATCAAGGAGAGCAACTGACAGCAGGTAACTCCAGACTTACGCTCACTATTGCTGCGAATTACGGCGGCCGATGGGATATTATGCAGGCTATGGACAAAATGATAAGAAGCTCCCATGATAAATCGGTGCAATTCAAAGAAGAAGATCTTACGCAATTTCTCTCCATGAACTATGCGCCGGAGCCGGATCTGTTTATCCGTACCGGGGGGGAATATCGTATCAGTAATTTTCTGCTATGGCAGCTTGCCTATACCGAATTATATTTCACCAAAACACTTTGGCCGGATTTTAATGAAAAGGAGTTTGATCTCGCCATTCAGTCTTATCAGCGGCGCGAGCGCCGTTTTGGACAAACCAGTGAACAGATTCAACAGTAAATCAAATCGCACATACGGTATTTGTTGAATCATGCACTTCTACCAGTATCATGTTTTTATAAATAAACGGAATTTTTTCTGTTGAAAGCAGGATCGCCATGCTAAAAACGCGCATCCTTACAGCAGCAGTTGTACTACCGCTTTTTTTACTGGCGCTGTTGTATTTGCAGAATATCTTCTGGGCGGCTTTATTGCTGGTACTGGCGGTAACAGGTTCGCGCGAATGGTGTAATCTGGCTGGGTTCTCGGTCAGGAATACAGTTCTATTCATGATTCTGACGACCCTGGTAGGGGGAGAGCTGTTATTTCTTCTCAGCGAGGCCGTAGAAATCAATGCCTATACATCAGCAATGGTTTGGGTTTATGTCCTGTCAGCGTTGTTTTGGTCGAGTTATGTACCTTTTCAATTAAAACATCCCTGCAAAATCACTAATACACCCGCATTAATGCTGATAGGCTGGCTGATATTGATTCCTGCGACGCTTGCGCTCTATCAGTTACGCGCCATTAGTCCGGTGTTGCTATTAGGTTTTATGGGAACAATCTGGATATCTGATACCGCAGCCTATTTTACCGGCAGAGCTTTTGGCAAGCGTAAGCTCGCCTATCACATCAGTCCGGGGAAAACCTGGGAGGGTGTTGCAGGTGCAGTTCTGGCCGTTGTAATTTACGGGGTGGTATGGGTCTTTGTTTTTGCAGATGGCGCGTATATGGTAACGCTGATTCCGTTGTTGATCATCTTGACTGTGTTAGGCATTATGGGCGATTTGTTTGAATCGCTCATTAAACGACAGGCGGGCGTGAAAGACAGTGGCAACATTCTTCCCGGTCATGGCGGCATTCTGGATCGTATTGACGCATTGACCGCTGCATTGCCTGTTGCCATACTGGCCGTGCAAGTTTTTAATTTTTTTCAACCATGAATAATACTATCCGCCATTTGACTATTCTGGGGTCAACCGGCAGTATCGGTGACAGCACGCTGGACGTTGTTCAGCGTCATCCTGATCGTTTCAAGGTTCTTGCGCTGACTGCCAATAACAATGTAGAAAAAATGCTGGTGCAATGCAGCCAGTTTAAACCGCAATTTGCCGTAATGCTGGATCCCGTATCAGCGCAGCGACTGGAAGAAGCAATCAGGCAGGCGAAGCTGGATACGGTTGTGTTGTCAGGCGTGGAGTCATTGGAGAAAGTGGCCTCGTTACCTGAAGTCGATGCGGTCATGGCGGCTATTGTCGGTGCCGCGGGCATACGACCGACATTTGCTGCGGCACAAGCCGGCAAGCTTGTGTTGCTCGCCAATAAAGAGACGCTGGTGATGGCGGGTCGAATTTTCATGGATGTGGTCAAAAAACACCATGCCGTATTATTGCCGATTGATAGCGAACATAATGCGATTCACCAGTCGCTGCCGCAGGATTTTAATGGGAATCTGACAGAAAAAGGCATCAGGCGCATTTTGCTGACTGCGTCTGGCGGTCCGTTCAGAACCGTATCACGGGATTTGTTGATGCATGTGACACCTGAGCAAGCCTGCGCGCATCCGAATTGGGATATGGGGCGAAAAATTTCAGTGGATTCGGCAACCATGATGAATAAGGGGCTTGAAGTTATAGAGGCGCATTGGCTGTTTAACGCGCCACCCGAAAACATTCAGGTGGTTATTCACCCGCAAAGCGTAATCCATTCGATGGTTGAATATGTGGATGGCTCAGTACTGGCGCAACTGGGTAACCCGGATATGCGCACGCCTATAGCGCATGCCATGGGCTATCCCGAAAGAATTGAAAGTGGCGTTACGTCACTGAATATGTTTGATGTTGGGCGTCTGGATTTTGAGCCGCCTGATTTTGAACGGTTTCCCTGCTTGAGACTGGCTTATCAGGCACTGGAAATGGGAGACAACATGCCCGCGGTGCTCAATGCGGCAAACGAAGTTGCTGTAGCATCGTTTCTTGATGAGAAGCTGCCTTTTACAGCTATTCCGGCTATGATTGAACATGTCATGCGAAATGTACAACAGCAGACAATTCATTCTTTGAGCGATGTGCTGAACGCGGATGGTATTGCGCGTGAAACAGCCCGGAATTGGCTTACGGCAAACTAAAATAGGAAAGCGCGATCTTTATAGCGTATTTCAATGCCGCGACTTTTTTCTAATGGTAAGATAAGGAGCCGGAATGAATCTCCATGCACAGTTGCGAAGACAACCTCAATCGATTTCCAGTAATTCGACTGACCGATAAATGAAATAAAAAAGCCTTTCCTTTCTGGTGTAATACTACAGACATGTCAATACTCTTTACTCTGATCGCTTTTGTCATTGCCTTGGGCATATTGATCACTTTTCATGAATTCGGACACTATCTGGTTGCCCGCTGGAACGGGGTCAAGGTATTGAGATTCTCGGTTGGTTTTGGTCAACCGATATTTCGCAGGCGCATTGGCAAGGATCAGACGGAATGGGTTGTTGCGGCTATTCCCCTCGGTGGCTACGTTAAAATGCTCGATGAGAATGAAGGGCGCGTGTCTGAGAAAGAATTGTCCCGGGCGTTTAATCGTCAGCCTGTCGGACGGCGATTTGCCATTGTCGCGGCGGGTCCGCTGGCTAATTTCTTGCTGGCGATTGTTATGTACTGGTTGATGTTTGTTTTGGGCGTCGAAGGCGTTAAACCGGTCATTGGTTCTGCAGCACCTGATACACCGGTGGCACAGGCCAGGTTTGAGGAAGGCGAAACGATCGTTCGGATTAAGAATGAGGCGATTGAAAGCTGGCAGGATGTTCGCTGGGCATTATTACGCTACGCCGTTAATCAATCATCCGATGTTCTGGTAGAAACAGTTAATCAGCGCGGCGAAATCAATTTGCGGCAACTGGATTTGAGCGGTATTCATCCCGATGAACTGGAAGGCGATGTACTTGGAAAAATAGGATTTAGTGCTTACCACCCGGAAATTAAGCCTGTTATCGCCGAAGTGATGCCCGGAGGGGCAGGCGCGCGTGCGGGAATGATGGTTGGCGATGAAATACTTGCCGTCGATGATAAAGCAGTTCACAGTTGGACGGAATTTGTACCGGAAATACAATCAAACCCTGGACGTATTCTGGTTATGGAGATTCTGCGTCATGGGCAGATCATTGAATTGAGTGTCACGCCCGAAGCAGAAATCGAACATGGTCGCACAATTGGCAGAATTGGCATCACGCCGGTAATTGATCAATCCGCTTTTGAAGCACTGCGCGTGGTTGTAACCTATCCGGCCGATGAGGCGGTCAAAAAGGCGTTGGAGAAAACCTGGGAAACGACGGCGCTGACGTTTCGTATGCTGTACAAGATGATTTTTGGCGATGTGTCTTGGAAAAATATCAGCGGACCAATATCCATTGCAGATTACGCGGGACAATCCGCACAAATGGGACTGGTTTCTTATCTGGCATTTCTGGCGTTGATCAGCGTCAGTCTGGCCGTGCTGAATCTGTTACCCATCCCGGTTCTGGATGGCGGACATTTACTGTATTATACGATTGAGATTATTAAAGGATCACCTGTTTCTGAAAAGGTCATGATTATCGGCCAGAAAGTTGGCTTGGCCATGTTGTTTACGCTGATGACATTCGCAATCTATAACGATATTAGCCGACTTACTACTGGTTAAAGAATGATTTTTAAACCCTTTGTTGCGCTGATTATTTTTTTGTGCACTTTTTCAGTTTCGGCGGACGAATCGTTCGTGGTTGTCGATATCCGTGTTGAAGGGATTCAGCGGACAGAGGCCGGTACAGTGTTCAGTTACCTGCCCGTGAAGGTCGGTGATACGCTTGATGAGGCGAAAGCAACCGCAGCAGTCAAAGCGCTGTATGCAACCGGTTTTTTCAAGGATGTCAAACTCAAAGTCGAAAGTGGTGTGTTGATTGTGCAAGTTGAAGAGCGTCCGGCCATAGCACAGATAAACATCACAGGCGCAAAGGCATTCGAAAAAGACAAACTCAAGGAAGGTCTGAAACAAGCAGGACTGTCGGAGTCCCGGATCTTCAGCCGTTCCATGCTTGACCGCGCTGAGCAGGAACTGAAAAGGCAATACATCAGCACCGGCAAATATGCCGTTCAAATTACGACGACGACGACACCTCTGGAGCGCAACCGCGTCGCGATTAATTTTGACATCAAGGAAGGAAGGACTGCGCGCATCAGACAGATCAGTTTTGTCGGCAATGAGACCTTCGATGACAAAACGTTGCGCGGCCTTTTTGTCTTGACGACGCCGGGCCTGCTGACCTGGTTCACCAAAAACGACCAGTATTCCAAGCAAAAATTATCCGCGGATCTGGAAACAGTGCGTTCTTATTATCTGGATCGCGGCTACCTGGAATTCAGCATCGAATCCACGCAGGTTTCAATTACACCCGACATGCAGGATATCTATATCACTGTCAATATTTCGGAAGGGAAACAATATACCGTATCCGAAATCAAGCTTGCCGGTGAGTTACTGGTGTCCGAAGAAGAGCTCAGAAAGCTGATATTGCTGCAACCCGGAGATGTGTTCGCGCGCCAAAAACTGACTGAATCCATCAAGTTAATTACTGATCGTCTGGGTGATGACGGTTATGCGTTTGCCAATGTCAATGCAGCTCCCGATCTTGATCCAGAGAATCAGCAGGCGGGATTCACGTTTTTCATCGATCCCGGGCGTCGCGTCTACATTCGTCGTATCAATATTTCCGGTAATGACCGTACAAAGGACGAAGTGATTCGCCGCGAATTCCGGCAAATGGAAGGCGCGTGGCATTCAACATCGAAAATCAATCTTTCGAGGCAGCGGGTTGACCGATTGTTCTACTTCAACAGTGTGGATGTGGAAACACCGCCGGTTTCCGATGCACCGGACCAGGTTGATGTTAATGTCCGGGTAACTGAAAGACCGACGGGGGCCGTAATGTTTGGCGCCGGGTTTTCGGATCGCGAGGGGTTAATACTCAACGGCTCTGTTTCGCAGGATAATATTTTTGGCACGGGCAATCATTTCAGTATGCAGGTCAATACGGGCAGGATTAATCGTGTTTATTCCGCATCATTTACCAATCCGTATTTCACTGTCAATGGCGTCAGTCTGGGATTCGATGTTTTCCGAAGAAACCTGAATACCTCGCGTTTATCCAGAGTCAATGCATTCAGGACGACAACTACGGGCGCGATCATGCGTTTTGGCATTCCCATTGCCGAAAATGACATTGTCTCGTTCAGCGCTGGTGCGGAACAGACCAGTATAGACACTTTTGCAGACAGCCTGCCGCGCACTGTCCGGTTTGTCGAGCAATTTGGCAGTACCACAAATAACCTCCCCGTTACGGTGAGCTGGGCGAGGGACAGGCGCGATAGTGCCATTTATACCACTTCTGGCACTACGCATCGGTTGTTTGCTGAAGCCAGCGTTCCAGGTGCCGACCTGAATTATTATAAGGCCAGTTATAATCAGAGAACGTATTTCCCATTGTCTCAAATGTTCACGTTATTTCTGAATACGGAATTTGGTATTGCCGATGGCTATTCAGGAAAGCCACTGCCTTTCTTCAAGAACTTTTTTGCCGGTGGTAATAATTCAATACGCGGATATGACCTGAATTCGCTGGGTCCGAGAGAAGGAATCCCGAACTCGGACAGAACCTTTGCATTAGGTGCCAGCAAACGTGTTGTAGCGAATCTTGAACTATTGTTTCCGATGCCATTCATGAAAGACGACCGTTCTGTTCGTCTAGGTGCTTTTGTCGACGCGGGTACGGTTTTCGACAGTTTCAAGGAAAAACAGAATGCGGATGGTAGCATCAGACAAGGATTCTCTGACCTGATGCGCTATTCTGCTGGTATTTCAGTGACCTGGATATCACCGATGGGTCCACTGAAAGTCAGTCTGGCCAAACCGCTTAACGAGAAACCGGAAGATAATATACAGACGTTTCAGTTTCTTTTTGGACAGCAGTTCTGATTTTCGTGATGAGCGGCCGGAGACATCTGTTGCACTTGAATTTCCTATGGCGATATATTTTATTAATAACGCTTATCCTGGTAGTGTTGCCAAGGTCTGTTTATGCCGACAACAGTATCAAAATCGGGGTAGTCAATACCGAAAAAATTCTGCGTGAATCGCAACCTGCATTGGAAGCACACAAAAAAATTGACCAGGAATTTCTTCCACGGGATGCTGAAATAAAGGAAATGGCTGAACAGACCAGGGTGATGCAGGACAGGCTGGAAAAGAAAGGTGCGGCCATGAGCGACACTGATCGGCTAGAATTGGAGCGTGAACTGGCCAATCTCAGCCGCACTTATCAACGGGCGCAACGCCAGATGCGCGAAGATTTGACTGCGCGCCAAAACCAAGAGTACGGCGTTATTCTTAATCTGATTGATAAAGCGATTAAGCAGATTGCTGAAAAAGAACGCTATGATCTTATTCTGCAGCTGCAGGACTCAGTATATCGCAGTCAACGTATCGACATCACTGATCAGGTGATTGAGGTGTTGAATGGCCGCGCTGCCTCACAATGATTCTTGAAACCTGAGTCAGGAAAGGAAATTATAAATGAATATTCATGAAATTCTTAAATACTTGCCACATCGTTATCCATTGCTGTTAGTGGATAGAGTTATTTCCATTAATGCGGGAAAAGATATTGTGGCGCTGAAAAATGTATCCATTAACGAACCCTTTTTTGCGGGACATTTTCCGCACCATCCGGTGATGCCGGGCGTGCTTATTGTTGAGGCGCTGGCGCAGGCTGCTGCATTGCTGACACTGAAGACAGAAGAAAATACCAGCAAGGAAGATTCGGTCTATTATTTTGTGGGCATCGATGGTGTACGTTTCAAGAAACCGGTAACAGCCGGAGATCAACTTATTCTCAAAGCTACTATAGATCGGCAGATTAAAGGGCTGTGGAAATATTCAGTTCGGGCGGAGGTCGACGATCAGCTGGTTACGGAAGCTAAGCTGATGTGCACAGCCAGAAACGTGTAGCCGTTTCCTCGAGTCTAAACCAAAGTTTCAACCAGTTTGTAAAGTGATCCAATTAATCGCTGGCGTTGATGAGGCGGGTCGCGGTCCGCTTGCCGGTCCTGTTTTTGCGGCATGTGTTATTTTAGGTCCGAGGCATGGCGTTGCCGGTTTGGCCGATTCCAAGCAACTAAGCGAAAAAAAACGTGATTATCTTGCTGTAATGATCAAGGAACGTGCTCTGGCCTGGACTGTGGCGTCAGCTTCGGTGACGGAAATTGACCGGCTGAATATCTTGCAGGCAACATTGCTGGCAATGAAAAGAGCCGTTGAACTGCTGCCGATGATACCAGAGTTGGTTTTAATTGATGGCAACCATGCGCCAAAGATCAAAGTTCCAGTAACTACCGTTATAAAAGGCGACGCTTTGATTGCGGAGATTGCGGCAGCGTCAATTCTGGCAAAGACAACGCGCGATGCGGAAATGCTGGAGCAACATTTGATTTTTCCGCAGTATGGATTTAATCGGCATAAGGGGTATCCTACAAAAGAACATATCGCCGCGCTTAAAAGATATGGCGCCACAAAAATGCATCGGCAGAGCTTTTCACCCGTGAAAGCGGTTAGGAATATTAGTGATTGAATTATCAGAATTTTGCGTAAAGGGATCAGTATGGAAATCCTGAAAGTTTTGCACCTGCTAGGTGTCGTCATTTGGGTGGGCGGCATGTTTTTTGCCTATATGGTATTGCGTCCCGTGGTGAATCAACAGTTGCAATTGCCAGAGATGTTTAGATTCTGGCAGGCGGTTTTTAGCGGTTTCTTTCATTGGGTGTGGCTGTCAATAACGATAATTCTTGCGAGCGGTTTTCATATGATCGCCGAACTGGGCGGGTTGGGAAAATTATCCTTTAACGTCTATCTAATGGCTGCCCTGGGAATGATGATGGTACTAATTTTCCTCCATGTTTTTTTCACAGCGTATCGCAAGCTCAAGCGCTATGTGGCAGCGGAAGAATGGCAGTCGGCAGGCATAGCATTGGTGCAGATCAGAGTGTTGATCGGATTAAATCTGGTTATCGGTTTGGTGACTGTTGCGATAGCGGTGTTGGATACGTGATAATCCCTTTCGGGTACTATTCAAATATTTGAACTTTATACTTTATTACTTGGATTGAATAAACATATGTTGATAGAAAAGAATACCGTGGTTTTGTTACATTACGAATTATCAGATACATCCGGGAATATTATTGAAAAAACCGATGAACCGATCAGTTACCTGCATGGCGGCTACGACGGTATTTTTCCTCTGGTGGAGGAAGCATTACATCGCAAGGAAGTGGGTTTTTCCTGCACTGTTTCAATGGAGCCGGAAAATTCCTTTGGTGAGTATGACGGCAGTCTGATTCACATTGAGCCTCGCAGCGCATTCCCTGAAAATGTAAGCGTCGGCATGCGCTTTGAAGGCGCTCCTGAGGATTCGGAAGATTTTATTGTTTATACAGTAACCGATATTGAGGATGATAAGGTGGTGGTTGATGGTAATCACCCTTTAGCAGGAATGAAACTCAATTTTTCCTGTACGGTTATTGGCATACGCCCGGCAACAGCGGAAGAAATCGCACATCAGCATGCACACGACCCAAGTGGGCATGCGCATTAACCGGTCGTTAAGCAAAACTGTCCATACTTTTCTACTGTTGTTCATTGAGAGTCTGTTTTAGGTGATAGAGCCGCTCAAGCGCTTGTCTTGGTGTCAGTTCATCGGGCGAAATGGTTCGCAACAGGGTAATAACAGGATTTTCAATCAAAGCTTCGGTTGAAATGTGATGCTCGTCTGTGGCGCTGTCATCAAAAAAAAGATCAAGTTGCGGTTGTTTGTCAAGGCTATTTGCTTCCAATGCTGAGAGATGTTTTTTTGCGACTCGAATGGCGGCGCTGGGAACGCCGGCCAAAGCGGCAACCTGCAGTCCATAGCTTCGACTTGCCGGACCTGCGGCGACTTTATGCAGAAAAACGATATGATTTTTATGTTCGATAGCATCCAGATGTACGTTCCGGATTTGTTTGAATTCCGTCGCGAGCGCTGTTAGTTCAAAGTAATGCGTGGCAAAAAGGGTGCAACTCTGATTCCTGGTCAACAGATAACGCGCAATGGCGAAAGCAAGCGCCAGTCCGTCAAAAGTCGATGTGCCGCGGCCGATTTCATCCATGAGCACAAGGCTGTGTGCGGTCGCATTATGCAGGATGTTGGCCGCTTCCGTCATTTCCACCATAAAAGTAGAGCGCCCGCCGGCTAAATCATCCGATGCGCCGATGCGGGTAAAAATCTGGTCAAGAATGCCAATATGCGCCTTTGCCGCGGGTACGAAGCTGCCGCAATGCGCCAGTAATGCAATCAGCGCCGTTTGGCGCATGTAGGTTGACTTGCCACCCATATTGGGGCCGGTGATCATCAGCATCTGACATTTGCTGTAGTGGTGCTGGCCGAGTTGCACGTCATTGGGAATATAACGCTCCACCTGGCGCTCAACGACGGGATGGCGGCCTTCTTCAATATCAATAACGTTTTCGTGCGATAAGACCGGTGCTGAATAATTCAAAGATTGCGCACGTTCTGCAAAGGTGCTCAGTACATCGATTTCCGCTACTCCGGCGGCAATTTTTTGCAGGTTCTGTACGTACCCCGACAGTCTGTCGAGCAAATCATCGTACAAGTATTTTTCGCGTGATAAAGCTTTGTCCTGCGCAGCCAAAGCTTTATCTTCAAAAATTTTGAGCTCGGGGGTGATATAGCGTTCGGCGCTTTTCAGTGTTTGCCGGCGGCGGTAATTTTCAGGAATTTTATCGCTGTGCGCGTGCGTGACCTCGATATAAAAACCATGCACGCGATTATATTCCACCTTTAAATTGGGAATTCCTGTACGTGCTTTTTCCTGTGCCTCGAGTTGCAGCAGAAATGCGCCACAGTTATTCTGTAAAGTCCGTAATTCATCTAACTCCGTGTCGTAGTCGTCTGCGATGACGTTGCCTTCGCGCAGCACGGCGCCAGGCTCGGGCTGGATAGCTTTCTCGAGCAAATCGACCAGTTCCGGTTCCGGTTGAATGGCTTTTGTCAGGTGTGCGATTCTGTGCGCAGTGCATCCACTGAGCGCATTGGTCACGCCAGGCAGTTGTTTCAGGCTATCCCGCAGACCGGATAAATCTCTGGGACGCGCCGATTTCAGTGCAATTCGGGCAGTGATGCGCTCAATGTCGGCAACATGTTTCAAACATTCATGCACCGCGATATAAATGTTACGGGTAATCAGATTCGCCACGCTATCCAGCCGCTGTTGAATAGCAGGCAAATCCCGCAGCGGATGGTGGAGCCAGAATTGCATCAGACGGCTGCCCATGCTGGTGGAACAGGTATCCAGCAAGGAAAGCAGTGTCGGCGCACGTTCTCCACGTATGGTTTCTGATAGCTCCAGATTGCGACGTGTGGCTGAATTCATGCGCACGTACACACTATCTCGTTCAGACTGCAAGGACGTCACATGAATTGCGGCACTGCCTTGAGTCAGGCGGGTATATTCCAGCAATGCATTGGCTGCGCATAATGCTGTCGGCAAATCATCGCAACCAAAACCGGAAAGATTCTGCGTATTAAAATGCCGGGTCAGGCTGAGAACTGCATTTTTTTGATCAAACTGCCAGGGCGGCAGGTACTTTACGATCCAATTTTCCGCCAGGCCATGCACTGATTGGTAGGCTTCAGGCATCAGGATTTCAGCAGGCTGTAATCGCTCTAATTCACTGATGAGTTGGTCGGGCGATGTCTGCATCAATCGCAACTGCCCTGCTGCCAGATTAAGCCATGCCAGGCCAAGTATTGAGTCCTGTGCGAATAACGCAAGCAGAATGCAGTCACGCTTGTCCTCCATCAGTGCGGCATCGGTCAGCGTGCCAGGTGTGACAATGCGTGTGACTTTGCGCGCCACCGGTCCTTTGCTTGTTGCCGGGTCACCAACTTGTTCGCAGATGGCAACTGACTCGCCCAGTTTGACCAGTTTAGCCAGATATTGCTCGGCCGCATGATAGGGCACCCCCGCCATTTTGATGGGCTCTCCTGCAGAGACGCCGCGTCGCGTCAGCGTGATATCAAGCAGAGTAGCTGCTTTTTCGGCATCTTCATAAAATAATTCATAAAAATCTCCCATGCGGTAAAACAGCAGCATGTCGCTGTACTGTGCCTTTATGCCTAAGTACTGCTGCATCATGGGGGTATGATGTGTTTCATTTTTCATTGAGTTGCCGACCTGATTATTCATTGGAAATGTTCGATTCTGCCGAAGCAATCGCTATTCAGTATTTTTCGATGAACAGTAATGCTGCAATACTGGGATTGTCTTACGATTCTGACAAAAGAAAAAGACTTATGCGCGTATTATGGCCGGCGAATATATGATTTTGAACGGTCTACGCTTTGTTTTCAGGAGCAATCAGTAGCCGTGCGCCCCATGTTGCTGAAAATAATTTATTGGTTGTGTGTGGCACACAAATACCCTGAAATTTCATTTGGCAGGAAAATTGAATGCCTGATAATTGCAAAATAATAATAACAGTTATTAGAATCAGAATCATTTATAAGCTGAGCGGGTGTGAATACTGACGATCGAGCTTGTGAATCCGGTATGCAGAGTGACGAGCCAGGGGCAATGCCGAAGACTGCTCCACTTTGTTTCTTTCTCGCCTGCCTCCACCGGTGAGTTTTATCAACAGATATATCACATTTAGTTTCTTAGAAAGGGAAAGGAGAAAGTTATGAATCGTTACATTGATGGTTTTATTATTCCGGTACCGTCAGCACGCATTGAAGACTATCGCAGTATGGCTGAAAAGGCGGCGCAAATCTGGAAAGAACATGGCGCTCTCGATTACTGGGAATGTGTCGGTGACGATATGGATGTAAAGGACACGCTGTCATTTCCACAGCTTGTCAATATAAAACCGGATGAGACGGTAATATTTGCATGGGTGGTTTTCGAATCCCGGGAAGCCAGGGACGCGGCGAATGAAAAAATATTCGTAGATCCTCGCATAAAAGAGCTAATGGATTCATCGGATCAGATATTTGACTGTAAACGGATGGCGTATGGCGGTTTTAGGCAATTAGTGCACGCGTAATCAATAATACGTTTATCCCTGGTTGCTACGTTAAAACCGTATCGTCGCGTTTTGTTTAAAGCTTTGAATTTATAGAGGCATTTATAAAGTTGCATTTTATGAGTGATGGAGTATAATTACGAATTATTATCATTATTATTAATGATAAGCTGGTGAATTATGCCGATGGGTTATCGTGTTTCGATAACCGGTTTTTTTAGGCGCCTGTCTTATTATTCATGATCACTATTTCCTTTTGATAGCCATTCGATTGACATATAAATTTTATTTCCCGCCTGATTAAAATCATAAGTAATGTTCCAACGCATGATGAAAATCCGTAACCCGATCAGAAGGATCAGTCTGATTGTACTGTTCAGTCTGGTTTACATACTTTATCCCTTCCAATTCGGCATGGCCGAATCTTCAGTCAGTGTAGCGCCGACTGTAAAATCCTACGCGATTGAAGCCGGGCTTTTAAAGGATGCGTTAGTGCAATTTGCACAACAGTCCGGGGTAAAGCTGACTTTTGATCCCGTCTTGTTACAGGGAAAAGTGTCCTTCGGATTGACCGGTGATTTCGAGGCCAGGGAAGCACTTGATCGATTGCTGGAAAATTCCGGCTTACAGGTTACGCGATCAGAAGCGGGTTATGTCATTGCTGCGGCGGAAACAACGGTCGGAGCCGGGCGGGTTGTAACCTTGCCATCGATTCAGATCACGGCGGACGCAAGCAATCGTTATGCCGCCACCAGCACCACGACCGCGACTAAAACGAACACATTGCTGCGCGATGTGCCACAGTCGATAACCGTTATTACAGACGATTTGATCAAAGATCAGTCGATTCGAAGTCTTGCCGATGCTGTTCGTTACGTTCCCGGTGTTGGCATCTCTCAAGGCGAAGGAAACCGCGATGCGCTGGTGTTTCGTGGAAACCGTTCGACCGGTGATTTTTTCATCGACGGCCTGCGTGATGATGCTGAATTTTATCGCGACCTGTATAACATTGAACGGATAGAAGTGCTGAAAGGCGCCAATGGGATGATTTTCGGACGTGGCGGTTCGGGAGGGGTGGTCAATCGGGTTACCAAGGAAGCACACTGGAGTCCAGTGCAGGAACTTTCATTCCAGGGCGGGTCATTTGAACAAAAAAGAATGTCTGCGGATGTCGGTTATGTCATCAATGACATTGCTGCGGTGCGATTGAATGCCTTATACGAAAATTCAGGAAGTTTCCGGAATGGCGTTGACATGGAACGGCTCGGTATTGCACCCACGCTGACCATTAAGCCGACACATCGCACGAAAGTTGTTGTTAACATGGAGCGCTTTCACGATGACCGTACCGCTGATCGCGGAATTACCTCTGTTGTCGGCAGAACCGGACAGGTGACCGGGCCGGTCGACGTCAGACGTGCGCAATTTTTTGGCGACCCCCGGCGAAGCAATGCCAATGTGGATGTATTATCGTTTGGTGCTTTCATTGAACATAAATTCGACTCCGGCGTTACCGTGCAGAATCGCACGAATTACACGACTTACGATAAATTCTATCAAAACGTATTTGCAAGTGGCGGATTCAATCCGCTTACCGGATTGCTGCCTGTCGGTGCCTACAACAATGCGACGGAACGCGATAATGTTTTTAATCAGACCAATGCGCTGTATTCATTGAACACCGGTCCGATTTCGCATACATTGCTGGCCGGTATTGAAGTCGGACGGCAGGAAACACACAATCGGCGTGAAACAGGCTTATTCAATAATAGTGCGGATAGCGCCAATTTGTTTGTGCCGCTCAGCAATCCGATCACCAATACGCTGATCACTTTTAGAAACCGGGATTCTGGCGACGGCATTGATGCTTTGAATCGCAGCGTCGTGGATGTGATTTCACTCTATGTCCAGGATCAGATTGAAATCATTCCGCAGATTCAGGTCATTGCCGGGGTGCGTTACGATTTGTTCGAGGTTAATTTTCAGCAGAAAAACGGCCCGAGAGATCATATAAAAACCCAGGACGATTTGATTGCGCCGCGTTTTGGCGTGATTTATAAACCTATTGAGCCGGTATCGCTGTATGCAAGCTATAGCCAGGCTTTTGTGCCGCGCGCCGGAGACCAGCTGAATGCACTGAACGTTACGGTGGAAACATTGAAGCCGGAAAAATTTACCACGCTGGAGGCCGGCGTCAAGTGGGATATTCGTCCGGATCTGGCCTTGACCGGAGCAGTCTACCAACTCGATCGCACCAATGTCATTAATTCGATTGTCGGCGGACAGACATTTTTAAGCAAAGGTCAGCGCACTGAAGGTGTTGAAGTCAGTCTGGCCGGTCAACTGACGCAAAACTGGAGTGTGATGGGTGGCTATGCTTATCAAACTGGAGAACTGACCAGCGATGTATTCGGGGTTGCAAAAAAAGGCGCGACCGTCGCCGAACTGCCGCGTCATACGTTTTCAATGTGGAGCCGCTACGATATCACGCCTAACATTGGCGGAGCTGTTGGGGTGATCCACCGTGACGATATGTTTGCTTCCTTAACCAATCGGGTGAGCCTGCCGGATTTTACGCGTGTCGACGCCGCGCTGTTCGTCCGGTTCACTAGAAGTTTCCGCGGTCAGTTAAATATCGAGAATTTGTTTGATACCCATTATTTTGCTTCAGCGCAGAATGATTTTAATATCACCCCTGGTTCGCCGATTGCCGTCAGGGCAACTTTGATCGCTAATTTCTAGTAGAACGCATAAATTTTTATCTGTATTAGTTAATAATAATTATTATCATTGTTATTAGCAATTTTATTAACTGCTCTTGGGAGAAGCCTTTATGTTTAAATTAAAAAGATTTAGTTCTTGGACTAAGTTTGTCATTGTGAATTTGTGCATGCTTGCAGCCTGCATCAGTCATGCTAATGCCGCATCGAATGTGGCGACTATTGAATCTGCGGTTTCCGCTTTTCAGACTATTGGAACGTTGCGACGCGAAACACCGATTGATGGTAATGCTATCGCCGCGGCATATGCGGGTGCATTGCAATCTTTGACGCAGGAAATCGATACCACCAATTCATTAACGCTGGATAGCGATGTTCTGGCTGCAATCGACGAAATTAAAAATGACCATGAACCAAGACTGGCTGGGCAAGTTGTCGACAAAACGTTACAGCGTGTTTTTTATCAAACTATTTGGAATCGTATAAGCGCAATCCGGGATGAGTTTGAAGGTGGAGCCCCGGCTACATTGACCCGGATATTGGATGAAGCGGTTGTGGCATTCAAGGCAATTTCCGGCACCGTTGCAAGAGCCAATCAGGTTCTCGCAGCGGATCGGAAGTCTCTTGAAGAAAGTACTAACCCAGGATTGGATATTATCGTTAACGATTCCTTTGCACGTGTTAGAACGACATTAGACAAAACCAATCCAACCGAAGATTTTGCAAATTTCGGTGTGGAACGTTATGTCATCAGAATGTCACTGGCTCGTGCCTATTACATCGCAGTATTGCGCGAGGTCGGCGGCATTATTGAAAACAGGAATTCAGATCCTGGAACCGCGGCGATCGAGCAGAAAGAAGGCGAAATTTTCTATCGCATCATTGAATCGCTGATTTCCCGGGACAATCCTCTTGGCAACCAGTTTATTAAAAGTCAACTGGTTGGAGATGTTTCTGCAGTTACTGCGGACGAAATTGTCAGCGAATTGAGCAAAGGTATCATCGGTCGGGTAAGAGGGGAAATGAACGGACAAGCGGAGAGCATTGGTAACGACCGCGCACATGCAATGGCAGAGGCTGCTGGCGCGGCTTCATTCGCAAATATTCTGCTGCCGGATATTGAGTTGCGTTTAGGTGCAACTGTTCGCGGCAATCTGGAAACTGCATTCAATAATTTGCAAAGCGCCAGCAGCGAAAATAGCACAGCTAAATCGGCGGAAGCACGTCAGGCAATTGAAACCATATTGGGTAGCTATGAAAATGAATTGAATTTGACAAGCTATTCAAAAACGCATGGCACAGAGGTGGTCATTGATGGTGCGCTCAGCGCATTTCAGGAAATCGGAGTATTGCGGAGAGTATTTCCGATGAATACCGATGCCATTGCCGCAGCCTATGCCAGAGATTTGCAACAACTGACGCAAATCGTTGATCAGATTTATGGACTGTCAATCGACGGCGAAGTTGTCGCAGCCATTGAAGCTACGCGCGATGCCGCGAACTCTTTGTTTGCCGCGCAGGTGGTTGATAAATCATTGCAGCGGGTTTTTGCGCTGGCGATTTATAACCGCATCACACTGGCGCTGGATGCGTTTGACGATATATCTACCGATGAACTGGCGTTGGAATGGGATCGTGCGTATGTTGCCTTTCAGGCCATTGTCGGTACGGCTGCCCGGGAAAACAAGGTGTTGACGGCTGATAGACAGTCGATTCAATCCGGTAGTAATCCCGATATTGATGACCAGATCACGCTGGCTTTTATCCAGGGCAGACAAGCCTTGAATAAAGAGCATGCTGATGATAAAACCCGGCTGGCTATTGCGCGTGAGCAAGTGATTATTCCATTGGCCAGAAGCTATTTGATCGGCGTACTACGCGAAGTCGAAGGCATCGTTAAAGATCGCGACAGCGATGCGATTTCAGCCAGAGAGAAGCAAATTGAAGGCGAATACTTTTATCACACGGTTGAGGGGTTTATTTTTCCGGATAATCCAAGCGGCAGCAATCGCATCAAAGCACAGTTTACCGGTGATCTGGGCAATGTCGTGGCCGACCAAATCGTCAGCGAGATCAGCAGGGGAATTATCGGACAGATCAGCAGAAGTCTCGGTGAGGTCGATGCTACAATTACTGTTGATAAAGACCGGGCGATGATCGCAGCAGAACGCGTATCGCTATATGCAGGTATTATTATTCCTGATCTGGTGTTTCGTCTGGATTCACTGCGGCGCGTGCAACTGGAAAATGCGTTGCAGGATCTTAAAGAAGCCAGTGCATCCGGTGATACTGCCAAGGCAGCTGCCGCAGGTTCGGTTATCGTTGAAATCATTTCAGATTATCAAGGCGAATTGATTTAAGCAGAAACAGCAGATCTCGCAGAAGTATTTAACTGCGAGATCCTGTTTCAAACAGGATGCGTAAAAAAGCCCCGCGTTGAATAGTTTCTTTCAACGCGGGGCTTTTTTAAATCAGAAATAAATGAGTGATAATCCGACTACAGGCTGAAAACAATTATGTCAGCTGTAATCGCGCTCACATTGACACCAACCAGATCAATGGTTGCAATACCGTCAAGAAATTCTACGGTGAAACCCGCGTTGCCTCTGTCGTCAATATTAGTGATAAGAGAAAGCAGCTCCGGCATCGAATTGATGCCGAGAATTTCAGAATCGAAGAACAAGCGATCTTCACCTAAGGTGAAGTCGGATATTCTGAATTGACCTGCACCATAAAAACCGAAAGTATCGTTTCCCGCGCCGCCGTTAAGCTGATCGCGATCATCCGGTGAACCGCCCGCGCGTAAAATATCATTTCCGTTTCCGCCAAACAGTCTTTCGGTTCCCGCCTGTCCGTCGATATCATCGTCGCCGTCGCCGCCTCTGAGAATACCGTTACCATCTCCGCCGAGAATAATGTCGTTGCCGGCTCCGCCTTCGATTTCATCGTGGCCGGGACCGCCTTCAAGAATATTGTCCCCCTCGTCGCCGATAATGAGTAAATCATTATCGTCAAATCCGGCAGATCCCAGTCCTTCAAAAGGAATGCCATCGATAAACTTAATGGCCCCGGAACCCAGATTCGGGCGGGGTGATGTGCTGACTGCCATAAATTATGCCTCCTTACTGCATTAAATTAAAAAACAACCCTCATTGGATTAATGCTAATATTAATGAGAATTATTCCTATTATATTGATTAATGACTGAAATGCAACCCGAACTGCTGATTGACGCGATGACCGGCATGGGATTGATTGTATGAAAGGGGCGAAAAAAATGAGTGACGGATATGGCGGGTGATTTGGGTAACCTGCTGTCGGAAATAAAGAAATTAATTGCGGTTGGGAAGCTGAATGATGCCGATGCAATACTGGAACCCCTGATAAAGGAACAGCCGCTATCGCAGAATGTGGCAAGGCTATGGTGTGCATTGGCAATGCGGACAAACCGTGCTGCCGAAGCGCTGTCGTGTGCGGAAAAAGTTTATGCGCATGTTCAGGGTGATTTTTATAAAGCGCATTGGGCGCATGTGCTCGGTAGCGCCAGTTTCATTTTGCTCGATTTGCCGTCCGCGCAAAACCATTTCGAACGTTCACTGAATCATTTAATGGGGCTGGCCCGAAATGGCAAGATTCCACCTCAAAAGAGAGACGCAGAGGCTCGGCAATCCGGCGACAATGCTTTTGCGTCAGGAAAGGCAGAAGCATTATTATGGACAACCTGCGCACAACTGGCCGATCAGGGTATTCCGGCATTTCCGTATGCCGGAACTTTGCTGGGTCTGGTCAGAAACAATTGCTTGTTGGAATCGGATAAGGATATTGATATTGCGGTGTGGATGGAGTCCTGGGATGCATGCTGTGCAGCGCTGGAGCAAGCGGGATGGGTACGATCCTCGATGCGGATAGACTACGCCAACTACCGCGACTATATCCATCCTGAGCTGGGTATTACGCTCGACGTCTGCGGCTTGCAGAAAAATTCCGATCAGCAGATCACCGGCGGCTTTGCTTTGCCCGGCTATCCGTCAGACTATCAGCGGATATCGGTGTTTCCGCCATTTCATCTGGTGCCGCGTGCAACAGATTATGGCAAGGTCTGGTTTCCACGACAGCCGGAAATCATTCTGACCGCTTTTTATGGTGACTGGCGTACACCCAATTCTCACTGGGATACCGTCGTTTCTGCGCTGAATTTAAAACATTTCTCATTGCTGGTGCGGTGTTATGCCTATCACCGGCTGGCGCAAAACTGGTTAGCGGGTGATCTGGCGAAGGCTTGGAGTTACGCGCATCAAATTGCCTTAAAAGACCCTGATGACGTACTGGCGCTGCGCAGCAGGCAGTGGATGGAGCGTGCGCTCAATCGCTTAAACCGGAAAATCCCCGTCTGGCCGGATAGTCAGCGGCAGCGGCGCGTCTATACCCGCATGGTGGCCGATTTGTTTCACGAAGGTCATGTCAATTTTCTGCGTGCAGCGCGCGCTTTGGGCACGCACTTGACAGTTTGCGTGGTAACCGACGAACGTGTAGCAGAAAATAAAGGCAAGCTGCCGGTCATGAAGCAGGCGGAACGTGCAGCGATTGTCGCCGCCTGCAGGTATGTTGACGCTGTACTGACTGAGACACCGGTCAGTGTAAACCTGGAATATATGAAAAAACATGACTTTAATATTTATACGTTCGCCTGTGCATCGGAACATGAGCGTCGGGAAAAGCTTAGATTATGTGAATCGTTGCCGACGGAAATGGTACAGGAATTGCCCTACACACCAGGTATTTCCACGTCAGATATTGTATTGCGACTTATAGACGGGGCCGGGAGCAGAAAAGAAGCAGATTAAAGAAAATCGTATGGCATTTGATTTTTTTAGCGTGACGTTCCTGGAATCTTTTTTAACCGTCGTTTCGTAACAAAAATGTAATAATAAGTATTTTTGAGTGTGGTGCGGGATTCATGCGTCATTTTTTTACGACTCGACTGATTATCTCAGCTATTTTATTGCCGCTCGGAGCGCTTCCGGTCACTTTTGCCGTGGCAGAGACCAAGGATCCCGAACGCTATAAACAAGAGCTCCTGACGATTGAGAAGCGTCTTGATGCCAAGCTGAAGGAACTTGACGAAAAGCTCGAGCGGCTCGAAAAGCTCAAATCTATGGAGGAATCTGCTGGCGTGGTTGCGGCGTCTGCTGAGCCTGATTCCGAATCCGAGGTTGTGCCCGATATGCGGGATACGGTTAAAGTGGAAGAAATCACGCCTGTCGGGCGTGTGGCAGAGTCAAAATCCGGGCTTGAATCCGAGAAACTCGCCGATAAAGAAACTAAGGCCGGTTTGCCAGATAGCTTTGCCAATATCAGTTATGGCAGGAACGGATTTGAATTCCGGACGGAAAATAACAAATTCTCGCTTGCAATTCAGAACAGAGCGCAAATCCGTTATTCCGATCCTTTTGACAGCGACCCGCGCGCTATCGCGGATCTTGAGCGTGAGGACAGTTCATTCAGGATCCGCCGTGCAAGAACCCGGCTCAGAGGACACGCGTATTGGCCGTGGCTGAAATATTATCTGCAATACGACTGGTCTCAGCCTGTGCTGCGAGATTTAACGCTGACGATCGATAAATATCAGTGGGCAAAAGTGTGGTTTGGCCGCGGGAAGGTGATTTATAACGACGAACGCGTCACGTCTTCCGCCAATCAGCAGTTCGTCAATCGCTCTATCGTCAATGACATTTTTACCGTAGACCGGCAGCAAGGCGTGCAGTTATTCGGTAATGTGTTTCCCGGAACCTGGCATGATATCAGTTATTCCGCCGGTATTTTTAGCGGTCTGGGCGTCGGTGAGGGCAGTAATGACGATAAACACATGATGTACTCGGGGCGGTTGCAATGGAATGCATTAGGCGGGGAGATACCGTTCTCTCAATCTGATATCGAATTCCATGAGCAACCGGCGCTTAATTTTGCATTCGCTACGGCAACGAATCGAAGCAGATGCACGGCGTTTCAGACTGACAGCCGGAGCTGCCGTGATCTTCCGGGATTTGCGCCCGGACAGGATGGGCAATATCGCATCAGCCAGATGATGGAAGAAGTCCGTTTCAAATGGCAGGGCTTTTCAGTGCAACATGAGCTGCACTGGAAAGAAATTACCGACACATTTAGAGCTCACGGTGATCCGGTAAGAAAAACCAATCTGATGGGCGGTCTGGTTCAGGCCGGATATTTCCCGCACCATATTTTTCCAGCTATTCCTAGAAATCTGGAATTTGCCGGCCGGTATGCATTTGTTGATCCCAATACGCATATAAAAAATGATCGGCAAAAAGAAATCAGCGGTGTAGTGACTTATTTTTTTAATGGCCACGCAAACAAGGTGAATTTCCAGGTCAGCCATTTGATCGTGCAGAATCAATCGGATCAACGATTCTGGTTGCAGTGGGATTTGACTTTTTAGCGCCATCATCGGTCTCCAACTGCAAATTTGGCCAGCAATATGCATGTGATGTGATCTTCAAGACTGGATCCGGAAAACAGCGTTCTCAGATCACTCAATACCTTCTTGTTATATATATGATCGATTGAGAGGTCGGGATTATGTGTAATTTCGGATTTTTTATCCGGCGGTACTTTGTGATTTGACGAATTCAATCGGCCCATAAAATCGACCCGCCCAGCGGGTCTGGAAATGGCGCTGAACAGCATGAAAGCTATTTAGCTATTTGTTTGAAGTGAATTATCTTCGTTCTTGTAAGTTTGGTTTATTTCAGTATATACTCCGAAACTGGCTGTTTTATGATAAACCTTGAAAGAGATATTAATAATAACAATTAGTTTCAAATTATTTATTCAATAAATAAATATTAGATTATTAGGAGAAGCAATGAAATTTTCAGTATTTTTAGCAGCACTGCTTGCGCTTGTTTTATCTGGCTGTGGTTCCATGTTTGATGCAGCCGATATGGGTGATCCCAATATGATTGATCAGGATTGTGAATTTGGTATTGACGGTAACGGTAACTGTTTGAAAGAAGGGGCTGATCCACGTCCATACGGTGGTACCAGCAAACCAGGACATTAATTAGTTTTTCAGTCTTAATAGCCAATATTTGCTTCTTATATGAAGCAAGCAAAACCGCCCTTTGTGGCGGTTTTTTTATTTGACGGGGCGTAAATGAAACGCCGATTACTGGCTTAAGGAGAAATCCTCAAGTTTGATCTAAAAAACTTCCGAGGCCTTTGCAGAGTTTCTTTTCATCGAGCACCTTATTTGACATGTTGTAAATGGTATTATCCCCGATATCAATCTGACGAAGTATCCATGGAGAAAAGGGCTTCTGTCATCAATGTCTGACCGAGCCGTTGCCATGGTTGCTACTATTTCATCTATCAAATGCCATTGTAGTTCAGCATCTGCTGCAAAGCATTGTACTTAAACGACTGTTAGAGACGTACCGTAACGGGCTTGCTTAGCGCGATAAAGCACAGTTCGAAATATTTTATTGGCAGTATTTCATGGAATTGCGGCAAGTTTCAAGTTTCAGATTCGGTAGATAAGATTAACCGGCAAAACAGGAATCCAGTAACTATTTCAATGAATCTACATCTTTTTATACCTGCATTATTCTGGTCTGATACCACTTTCCCGGAAATTTATCGGGATCTGCCGACACCTTCGCTAGCAGCGTTACTGGCTAAAAGCAGGACAGCAAAATCCTCAGTAACTGACTTAAATGCTTGGCTCTGCGAGGCTTTCAATATTGAGAAACAGCAGGATTGGCCTGTTGCGCCGATTATGCAGCGTATGGATTGCCCAGGTCAATGTATTGAATTCGTTAATGATTATTGGTTGCGCGCTGACCCGGTTCATTTGCGCATTGAACAGAATCATATTATGCTGGCTGATCGCTTTATGTTTCAGATCACGCAGGAAGAAGTCCTGCAATTTTCCGAAGCGATTAATCAGACCCTGGTTCAGAGTAATATAACTGTGCTGCCGCTGAATCCTTATCGCTGGTACATACGCCTGCCCTGCGCGCCTGAATTGCATACGCATACGCTGAATGCAGCTACCTGCAACAATATTAATCATCTGATGCCAACCGGAAAAGATGGCATCACCTGGCATAAAATCACTAATGAGATTCAGATGTTGCTGCACGATCACCCGCTTAATCAAGAACGCGCTGTTCGAGATCAGCTCGCCATTAACAGCCTATGGTTCTGGGGGGGCGGATTTCTACCACAATCCGCATCTTCTCCTTATTCCACAGTGTGGAGCAATGATCATTTTGCTCAGGCATTAGCGCTGTTGTGTGACATAAATCACCGGAAATTACCCGATACAGCCGAATCATGGTTGCAGCAGGCAGACAGTAATATTGAGAACCAATTAATTGTTCTTGATGACTTGTTAAGTTATGAAAAATACAACGATGCCTACCATTGGCGCGAGAATTTAAAAAAGCTTGAGAAAGAATGGTTCTCCCCGCTCTATGCAGCCTTAAAAAATAAACGGATCAATTCAATCAGAATTTCAAGTGTCAATGAGAAGTTCAGTCATGATTTTTTCGTTAAATCCTCAAGTCTATGGAAATTCTGGTCGACTATAAAACCTTTGTCTTTTTATGCCGATAAACCATAAAGCAAATATTGCCCGGATTTCCTCGATAACAAAGATGCTGATCATTAAACATTCATGATTAATTCAATAAAGTCTTATATCACAGCCAGCGCTGCATTATTGTTAGCAACGCTTTTATTGTTAATTGATCTTTTTTTTGAAGATATGGCGGGCTACTGGGCCGCCATACTTTGGATAGGTCTGTTTTCTGTAATTCTGATTATGCTGGGTCAATTGATTCATGCAACTCAGCAAATTAGAAATTATTCTGAACAGTTGATGGCCAGCAAGGAAAGGCTGAACAACGAGATCAAGCACCGCTTGTGGGCGGAAAAAACTACAGCTGAAAGCAAGGTAAGGTCGCAGTATGTAGACGAAAATATCCCTGTCATGCTGGCTTACTTTAATGCTGAGCAACGCTGTCGTTATCACAATCGCCTGTTTCGAAAATGGTTTGGACTTACACCGGATCAAATAGACGGTTTGCTGCTGTCGGAGTTCGCGAATAAAGAATTCACTTCCAGTATTTCGAAGCACATTGATGCTATCTTATCGGGTAAAACGGTTCACGAGGAGCGCGTTTTAAAATCAGCAAAGGGTTTTCCCTATATTTTTATCGAACAATACATACCGTATCTGGATAACAAAGGAAGAATCGTAGGCTTTTATACATTGCACACGCCTCGAGCACAGGAAAAGCATCTTGTTTTATCGAGAAAAAATCAGCAGAGCCAGGCGGTGTCCCATAATATTTTGTCAGTCAGCAAAAATAGCCTGTCGAGCGGGGCGGATCCGAAGGATGCCATAACGGCGTCGCGGATTGCTCAAGCTATTGATGGCGGGAAGTTCAATGTCTACTGTCAAAAAATTATCCCTGTTGACAAGAATGCCCTGCTGCCAGCCCAGTATGAAATTTTGATTCGCATGCTGGAGGAAGAAAATAACCTTATGCCGCCAGGCTCATTTCTTCCTTTGGTCGATCAGTTTGGGTTGATGCCGCAGCTCGATTGTTGGGTTGCCGGTTATGTCATCAATTGGATTGCGGAAAACTGTAAGGAAACAAGATCTGTTTTTTGTCTGAATATCGCAAGAGATACACTGCATGACAAAAAATTCATTACCTTCATTAATGAAAAATTGCATGAAAATCAACTATCTGCTGATAAATTGTGCTTCGAAATTGAGGAAAACGATGCGCATTCAAATTTGGAAGATGCGATACTCTTCACCGAGGCGATTCGGAAAATCGGCTGCTTGGTTACGCTCTGCAGTTTCGGGCAGAGCTCAGCTTCAATGGATTTACTTAAAAAAATGAAATTCGATTACCTGAAGATTGATGGCAGCATCATCTGCAACATGCTGCACGATGATGAAGATATGACGCGGATTAAAGGGATTAATCAGATTGCGCGCAGACTGTCCATTAAAACAATAGCGGAACTTGTCGAAACCAGGGAAACATTGACAAAATTGAATGAAATTGGAATCAATTACGCGCAAGGATTTGGTATCGCTAAACCTTGTCCGCTTGATGCGATTGATGTTGTGATGATGAATTCAAAAGCCGGATCAATAGCGGATGCCGAGAAAGAAGAGCGCAGGGTAGACGCATAAAGTGCATGCACAATGATGTATCTGCTGTCCGATTTATTGTGTAGGAAAAATTTGCGGTAACGTCGAAGGCTGGGTTGTCGGTTGTGTAACGCCGCATTTCTCACCCATCCACCGTCCACGCGTTTCGGCGGTGGCGTACACAGGACTACCCATGACCACGCTGTCGAAATCTGTATGCCCGGAAAAATCTTCAGGACTGGTAAAAACACCCTCCGCTGTTCCGTTGCCTTGAAACTGAGCGTTGTCGCAAAATAAATCGATTTGAAAACGATTCCCGCTGCGTTTGGCATTTTTTACCGAGCAGCCCGACTGGCCGTCGTAGAAATAGGTGGGAATGTCCTGTGCCGCCATTGCCGGTGTGATGCAGACATGGGATATCGCTGATTTATTCTGGATTCTGGGCATCACCAGTCCGTATTGTCTAGCCAGATCAGTGATCTGCTGCATCGTGTCGGACGGAATGTGCGGCACCAGATTCAACAGATCGGAAGTTGTCGTTACTTCCCATAATCCTGGGCGTATGCCATTCTGATTGGCTGAAACTGGGGTGGCGACGATCATTAGGGAGAAAGCTGCGTGGAGAACTCTGTTCATGATAGCTATCATCCAAATTTCAACAGGTTAACAATGTGCATGTGGTAAGTGTCCTGAGTTTGCCGATTCTGAATTTAGCGCATCTCTAGAAATCCATATTTCGCTACAAGACGTTGTTGTTCACAAAAAATATCTCCTTACATATCAATCCTATGTTGCGTTAATATTTTTTATTCTCGCCTCGTCTTGCTCATTTTCCATTTAAAACTATGAATTTTTAGACGCCCTTCATCCTGTCAGGAGTATAAACCAGGCAAGGCGTTTTTGTCTGAACGGCCTTCTGATTGCCGGTCATGTTTTGGTAATGCGATTATCCGTTTTTCAAGTTCGCTGCCATCCCAGTGCGCATGGCTGTCCTGATATAAAGCGCGATCCAGCTGCTTCAATGCTTCGCGCGTAGCCGGGTCGCTGAGTCGCAGCGCGAGTTCATCCATTCCTTTTGGGGGCGCATCGGGCCAGTGGGCGGCTGTCCATTTGAGCAGGTAGTGGCGCGCATCCCGCGGATTGTTATTCTGGCAAGCAGTAAGAAAACGTTTCCTTGCTTCCCGGGCATTCAGTGGTTCGACAGGGGATGTTTTTGTTTCCGCAGCGGATTGCGAAGTATTATGGCGTTTGCGCCACAGCACACCCAATGTCATCAGCCATAATGCGGCAAACAGCCAGGTTGCCCAGAACCAGCTGGTATTTCCGGTTGTCTGTCCGGCAGCACTAGCTGCCGAATGCTCAGCCTGAAAAAGCGATGCTGTGGGCAGGTTTTGCTGAGCCTGTGGTATGCCTGTTGTTTCATTGAGATCGGCGATGCTCGGTACGGGCATGGCCGTGCTGTTTTGCTGATTCGTCCCGGGCAGGACTTCGATGGTGCGTTCCGGCAAGGTTGCTGCCCGGGCGCTGTCTGTCGTGGTATCCCACCAGTGTATGGAAAATGCCGGTAGAATATGTTTACCGGGTTGCGTCGGCATATAGGCTAGGCGCAGTGTTTTTTCACCCTGAACAGTATCGGAGAGGTGTTGCGTGCTCGACTGCGCGCGGTCAGGATAGACTTTAAAACCTTCCTGGTCGGAAAACTTCGGTTCAGGCAGCTGTTCGCCGGTCACACCCAGCGCTTCGATGGTAATCGAACGGGTGACCGGGTCGCCGAAGGTAACGCTGTTGTTTTCCGGTTGCCATGTTTCCCGCAGCGTAACCGATTCCGCCGGTAACCAGTATGGGGATTTGCTTTGGTCGGGGCGCTGCCGCACCTCAAGTGTGATCGTTTCACCGCGTAGCCGGACAGGGCGGGTATTGGTGAACAGACGATCGAAGAAGGGGCCATTCCCATTCCGGGTGCTGCTCTGCGGAATTTGCGCATTCAGTACCGGAGCGGGGATCACCATGAGGCCGCTGCTCTGCGGAAAAATGGCGAACTGGCGTTCAATGACGGTGTAAGATCTGTTATTGCGCTGGGTGACATATTCGCGGTCTTCTCCCAGCTTCTGCACCTGTGCGTTTTCATGCTCAGGCTCGCTCAGACTGCCCTGCGCAAGACTGACAGCAAGAAAAACCCGCTGTGTATAACGCACCATGCCTTGCACGTAGGGGTTGATTTTATCGACTTCGGTTTCGATAAAAATCGGCGCGGCTGTATCCGCATCCGTTCCGGTAGATGCTTCGATAACCTGTAGTTTCAGTTCTGGCGTGTATTCGCCATCGATTTTGAGCGGTGGAATGGTGAGTTCGCCGCTGCGCAGTGGAATCAGTGAAAGTGTCCAGGTGGTGCGCGAATCCATTTTACCGTTGACGATATTGACGCGGCTGCCACTCATGGCGCCGGTCACTTCGAAATCCTGATGCAGCGCACGGGTATCCGGCATGGCAGCAATCTGTCCGGCGGCCTCGATGGTCAACCGCACGGTTTCGCCTTCTGTTATCCGGTAGCGGTCAAGGTTCGCGGTCAGCGCGGCCCATGTCTGTGTGGTGATCAGGCACAGGCAACACAGCAGGCCTGTGCTGACGAGTAAATAACGGATTCTGTTCATTGTCGTTTGCGTTGCATGTGTTCCAGCATGAATTTGCGGCGCAGCAAACCGGCAGGATCTTCGGGAATCTGCCGCAGCCACTGCTCCAGCGCGATGTCTTCCTCGCTGCGTTGTTGTTCGCTTTCATCGTCGATCATCGTGTTGTCATCCGATGCCAGCGCTTCCTCCTCCTGCTGCTGATCGTCCATGTCAGAATGATCGGCATCGGTATCGTGCGTACCGGTTGAGTGATCATGCGGTTGCCGATGTTCGTCGTGATCATCGCCGTTATCGGCGACATTACTGTTTTCAGATTCGGTCATGTCCTGTTGTTGTTCCGGTCGGTCTTCAGCGTCACTACGATCACCATGTTCCTGATCGGCGGCGTTGTCATCGGTATTTTGCGATGACTGCGATGAGTTTGTATTCTGCTGCTGTTGATCCTGTAACATTTTTTCCAGCAATTCAAGATTGGCTTTGGCGTCTTCATGGTGCGGATTTTGTTGCAGTACATCGCGGTAGGCGGCGATGGCTTGCTGCACTTCACCGGCGCGGGCGAGTGCATTACCGCGGTTATAGCGGGCTTCGAGCGTGCCGGATTCGGCAAATGCCTGCGCCGCGGCTGCATAATCCCCGGCTTCATACAACGCCATGCCGCGCCAGCCGGGGTCGCGGAACTGTTGCGCGGCAGTCTGCGCATCACCCCGCTGCAAATGGTTGTGCGCCTGCTGATCGGCGCGCAGCCATAAATCATTCCAGCCGAACGCATGCGCCGGTGGCGGTGTGATTAAGACCACGGCGAATCCGAGCAGCCAGCCGCGCCGGAATGCCGCCGCGGCGAGCAATAATACCACCGGTATCAGCCAGACACTATATTCCACCCAGCGCGTCACACCGCCCGCACTGCTTTCGATCGGATCAAGATTGTCTGCCGCACTGATTTCCGGCAGCAGTCGGTTCAGGTCTGTATCGCCAGCCGTCAATCGGCTGAATGCGCCGCCACCGGCGCGGGCGATCTCCTCCAGCGGCCCGGCATTGAAGCGTGTCACTTCGGCAACACCGTTATTCATGATCGCGCCGCCGAATTCTGTGCCGACACCAAGGATGGAAAGGGTATGGCCCTGTTCGCGCAGCCGGCGCGCCTGCGCAAGTGCAGCGGCAGGATCATCGATACCGTCGGTGATGAGCAGCAGTTCACCCTGCAATATACCTTTCAAATTAAGCAATTCGCCTGCCATCTGTAATGCGGGCGCGGCGGAGCTGCCTTGCGCGGGAATAATATCCGTACTGAGTGCCGTGATCAGATTCCGGATGGTTGCAGTGTCTTCGGTAAGCGGCGTAACAACATGCGGTTCGCCCGCAAAAACAACCAGACCGTTATGGCCTTCGCGCGATCGTTCGAGGATATCGCTGATTTTAAAGCGTGCCCGTTCGAGGCGTGAAGGCGTCAGGTCGCGCGCATCCATCGATGATGACAAATCGAGAATCAGAATGCGAGACAGTTGCACATGCCAGAGCGGTTCTGGTTGGCGTTCCCATACCGGGCCGGCGAGTATGAAGACTGCCAGCAGCCAGCCTGATGCAAGCAGCACGAGTGGCAGGCGCGTCGACTTGTCAGGCGATTCAAGCCATAGATGGGACAATAACTGTGGATCAAAAATGGTATGCCAGACGCTGCCCGAAGTCTGTTTGCGCCAATGCGAAATCAGCAGCCAGAGCGCCGGAATGAGTGCCAGAAACCAGAGTGGGCGTAAAAAATGAAATTCTTCCATAAATAATGTTGCTTTTTACCAGCGCCGGGCAAGCAGAAAACTTATCAGCAACCCGAGACCCAGCGGCCAGGTAAACAATTCGTCCGTTGGGCGAACGACGCGGTTACCTTTCAACGTGGGTTCGAGCTGATCCAGCCGTTGATAAATCGTTTCTAATGTTTCCTTGTCCGTGGCGCGAAAATACTGCCCGCCGGTAAGATCGGCGATGGTTCGTAATGTTTCTTCATCGAGGTCGGATGCCGGATTGATCATGCGCATGCCAAAAAAACCCTGAACATGACGCGGTTCTCCACCCACGCCGATGGTGTAAATCCGTAGCTTTTGTTGCGCGGCAAGTTCGGCGGCTTTGCGCGGCTGCACATGACCGGCGTTATTGGCGCCATCAGTGAGCAGCACCAGTACGGCTTCTTCACCGGTGTGCTGCAGATACTTCAAATGCTTGATCGCCATGCCGATGGCGTCACCGATTGCGGTTTCTCGCCCTGCGATGCCGATCACTGCGTCCTGCAACAGGCTTGCCACGGTGGTGTGATCAAATGTCAGCGGTGTCTGGAGGTAGGCCTCGCTGCCAAACAAAATCAGACCGATGCGGTCGCCTTCGCGGCGACGAATAAAATCACCGGCTACCTGCTTGACGACTTCCAGCCGATTGGTATGCCCATCGTCAAGGTCTGCAATTTCCATACTGCCGGATACATCGACGGCGAGTATCAGATTGCGCCCGGTTTCAGGCAGCTCGGCTTCCTTGCCCAGCCACTGTGGCCGCGCTGCCGCACTCACCAGCAGCAACCAGCACAGTATTAAACCCCATGTACGTAACGAACGCAGCCGCAGGCGACTGACCGGCGTGATCGATTTTTCCTCATCGGCATGGATGAAAGGGGCAAACAATACGCCCTGATTGACGCCTGTTGCGGGCGGCAGAAAACGCCGGATCAGCCAGGGTAGAAAAAGCAGCAGAAACATCCAGGGCCAGGCAAAATCAAACATGCGTTTTTTTTATTGGTGTATTGACGCTAATCCACTGATGCGCCAGTGTTATCAATTGATCCAGATCGGCCTGCTGCTTCTGGTAAGGCGTAAACTGTAATATCCGGCCCGGCCCATGCGAAAATTGTCCATTGCCGCCATGAGCATCGAGAAAATCAAGCCAGGCCTGTCCGGACAGCGCGGCGACTGTTTCTGCCGGCCAGCACGCCAGCGCATAGCGCTTCAGTAACTGATTCAATAAGGCAATGGGTTGATCCGTCGTGTTCCGGTTTGTTTTCAGTAGTTTGAGTTCCTTCAAAGCTGCGTGTTTCGGCGCCATCCGCGTGTAATGCCGGTAAATCAGGTAGATCATTGTCGCCACAAGTGCTGCTGCAAGCCACCAGCCTGGTGCGGGCGGCCACCAGCCGACCGGAGACGGGACATGAAGCGGACGCAGCGCGGTGAGTGGATCAGCTTCCATCACAGACTTTTTCCCTGCCGTGACAATCCCGTGCGCAATGCCTGCAACATGGGATCGCTGGTGGCAATGTGCATAAAATGGATGGCATGACGCAGGCACAGATTGCGAACTTTTTCGCGATGGCGCTGAAATTGCGCCCGCCATTGCGTCACCGTTGCGGCGTGACGGGTATCGATAGTCATGCGCCGTTGGTTGACCCCCAGATGATAAGTCCCGGGTGGTGGCGGCGTGATCTCCAGCGGATCATAAAGAAAAGCGGAGATGACATCGTTATGTTGCGCCAGTGCGCTCAAATGCCGCTCTGCCGCATCGCCGGCCTCCCTGAAATCGCTGAATATGACAATCAGGCTGCCCGGCAAGGCAATGCGCGCCATGCGCGCCAGTGCCCGATCCATGCGCCCCGGCACCATGTCAGCCGGATGGTCTGGTTGCAACTGCACCATGCTGCGCAGCAAATGCAGCAGCCCCGATTCGCGTGCTGCCGGTTGGATCTCACGATGCGCCTCGGCAGCCTGAACGATGCCGCCGACACGGTCACCGGCGCGTACCGCAGACCAGCCTGTCAGCGCGCTTAAGCGGCCTGCGAGCACCGATTTATATTGCACGCGGCTGCCGAAATACATGCCTGGATGTAAATCAACCAGCAACATCACCGGGCGTTCTCGTTCTTCGCGGAACAGCTTGGTATGTGGATGTCCCCGCCGCGCAGTGACGCGCCAGTCAATCGTGCGTGAGTCATCGCCAGCCTGATACGCGCGTACTTCGTCAAATTCCATACCACGGCCATGGTAGACCGAAAGATAACCACCGGCCTGCGCGGATAATACCCGCCTGCGCGCACCGAGTTCCAGTCCGCGGGCTGCGGCGCGCAACCGGATGAGCTGATTGAGTTCAAGCGCAGTGCCTTCGCTCATGGCGCCGGTACGCTGACTAATATCTGATCAATGCATTGCTGGGTGGTGATGCCTTCCGCTTCCGCCTCATAATTCAGCAGGATACGGTGACGCAACGCATCGGCGGCGACTGTCTGTACGTCTTCCGGCGTAACGAAGTCACGCTCCGCCAGCCACGCCGTGGCGCGCGCCGCGCGTTCGATCGCGATAGCGCCGCGCGGACTGGCGCCCCAGCGTATCCAGCTGGATAGCTCCTGGCCATATTGCGCCGGATTGCGCGTTGTTTCGATGATTTCAACAATATATTCTTCCACTGCTTCGGCCAGATGCAGTTGCATGATTTCGCGCCGTGCGGTAAACACTTGTTCCTGGCGCACTTTCTGAACACTGTACGGTCGGCTGTGTTCCAGCGTGCACAACGCTTCATGGCGCACCAGTTGCAGTATTTTCCGGCTGGCGTCCTTGTCCGGATAGGTCACGCGCACATGCAGCAGAAAACGATCCAGTTGCGCTTCAGGCAATGGATAAGTACCTTCCTGTTCAATCGGGTTCTGCGTGGCCATGACTAAAAACAGTGGCGGCAATGGATAACTTGCGGCGCCGACAGTAATCTGCCGCTCTTCCATTGCTTCGAGCAAGGCGGATTGAACTTTGGCCGGTGCACGGTTGATTTCATCGGCGAGTATGACGTTATGAAAAAGCGGCCCTTTGTTGAACGTGAAACTACCGGTTTCAGGATGAAATACATCACTGCCAGTCAGATCGGCAGGTAACAAATCCGGTGTGAACTGGACACGATGAAAATCCGCTTCAAGACAATTGGCCAGCGATTTGATGGCGCGTGTTTTCGCCAGACCGGGCGCGCCTTCCAGCAACAAATGGCCATCGCACAGCAAAGCCAGCAGCAGCCGCTGAATCAATGCCTGCTGGCCGACGATCTGTTGCTCTATATCGTGATAGAGCTGTGCAAAAGCTTCTCTACAGGTTTTGTTGATCATTTATGGGTTTGTCCTGTGTTTCGGGGTATTCTCAGGGTTTTTTTGAATCTTCTGATCCTGATAAGTTCCGGTCAAATTTTGGGGCGAATTGAATGCATGACACAGTATAAGACGATATGTCTCTGTTTGAGAATTCGCATTCCATTACGGAAAGAAGAATCCGGGATTTCATGTTTGAAGAGAAATGTTCGGGAATGATTATAGATTCAATGAGTAAGGAAACACGATTATGGCTGGTTTCGCGACAATCGTTCATCGATGATCTCAATCCAGTGCTTGACGGGCAGTGATGTACCGTTTTGCAGATGCATCAGGCAACCGATATTGGCGGTTGCGATACGTTGCGGATGATCTGATTCCAATGCATTCACCTTGTTATTCAGCAGTTGTTGCGAAAGTTCCGGTTGCAGAATTGAATAAGTACCGGCAGAACCGCAGCACAGGTGCGCATCGGGCACGGCGGTGAGCTCGAAACCGGCGGCTTGCAGAATGTGTTCGGCCTTGCCGCGTACTTGCTGACCATGCTGCAACGTGCATGGGGAATGAAAAGCAAGTCGGGCAGGCATTGAATTGTCTTTTCGATCGTCCATAACCTGGCGCAGCTTGTCCTGTTCATCAGCGAGAATTTCGCTGATGTCACGCGTCATGGTTGAAATTCGCGCCGCTTTTTCCGCGTAAATCGGATCATGGCGCAGAATGTGACCGTATTCCCGAACAGTTGCACCGCAGCCGCTGGCGGTCATGGCGATGCATTCCACCGTATTCTTTTCGATCAGCGGCCACCAGGCGTCGATATTTTTGCGCATGGCGTCCATGCCTTCCGTCTGCGCATTCAGGTGGTAGGCAATCGCGCCGCAGCATCCGGCCTGCGCCGATGTGATCAATGAGATGCCGACTGCATCCAGCACGCGTGCGGTAGCAGCATTGATATTGGGCGCGAATGTCGGTTGAACGCAGCCATCGAGCACAAGGATTTTTCGTGCATGCCGCGCTGCCGGCCAGTGCGGTTTTGCCCGGACTGCGGGTGGAACGGATTTTTTCAGGCTTGCAGGCAGCACGGGGCGAACGAACTGACCGGCGCGTATCAGTGGCTTGAAGAAAACGGGATTCGGCAGAATCTTGCGCAGCAGATAACGGATCAGTTTTTTTCCAGCGGGACGTTTGACCTGTTGCTCGATCAGGTTCCGGCTAATGTCCACCAGCTCGGCATAGCGCACGCCGGAAGGACAGGTGGATTCGCATGCGCGGCAGGTCAGGCAGCGATCCAGATGCAACTGGGTTTTTTGGGTGACAGGCTGGCCTTCGAGCATCTGTTTCATCAGATAGATGCGGCCGCGCGGACTGTCAAGCTCGTCGCCGAGCAGTTGATAGGTCGGACAGGTGGCCAGACAGAATCCGCAGTGCACGCAGCTGCGCAAAATGGCATCCGCTTCTTTTCCCTGTGGTGAATTTTTAATGAAATCGGCGAGTCGGGTTTGCATGATGGTCTCAAAATTCCGGATAAAGCCTGCCGGGATTCAATATCCCCGCCGGGTCGAATTGTTGTTTCAGCCGCCGGTGAAGGCTCAGCAACGCCGGTGTTAACGGATGGAATACGGGTATTGCGTGATGATGACCATGAAAAAGCGTCGCATGCCCGCCGGCCGCTTTGGCTGCTTCGCGTATAACATGCGCTGCGCTATCGTTGTCTTCATTGTTCGTGTCATGCTGACAGGCCAGCCAGCGTAATGCGCCGTTCCATTCCATCAGTTGATTTCCGGGCAGATGGTATTCAGGCGCGGTGGGTTTGACCGATAAACGCCAGAGCGATGCTGCCGGTTCAAAAAACGGGTGTGTCTGCTCCCGCAGGGCCTGCCAGAATGTATCGCCATCCGCGCGGGATTCGCCGCCTAACTGTCCCTGGGCGGCGCGTATGGCAGTCTCCGCACCGGACAGCCGGATATATAACTGTCCGTCAACATGGCAGGTTGCCGAGATCGGCAGCGGTTTCCCCGCCCATTGGTTCATCCGTTTGATCGCCTGTGCGGCATTCATTTCCAGGCCTATTGTTTTCTCCGCCACGGGTAACGGCAACACCTTGAGCGACACTTCGAGCAACACGCCCAGCGTGCCCATGCTGCCCGCCATCAGGCGCGAGACATCGTAGCCGGCGACATTTTTCATCACCTGTCCGCCGAAATGCAAATCGCGGCCAGTGCCGTCGAGCATGCGCACGCCCAGCACGAAATCCCTCACTGCACCTGCCGCTGCACGCCGCGGGCCGGATAATCCCGCAGCAATACAACCACCCAGTGTCGCGGTGCTGGCGAAATGCGGCGGTTCGAATGCGAGCATCTGGCCCTGTTCACGCAGTACGGATTCAATTTCGAATAATCGCGTTCCGGCGCGCGCGGTGATTACCAGTTCGGTCGGCTCGTAATTGACAATGCCCTGGTACGGCGTGATATCCAGTAATTCCGCTGATTCGGCGCGCGGGTGGCCGTAAAAGGCTTTGCTGCCGCCGCCCTGGATATGCAGCGGTTGACCGCGCTCAGCGGCGTAGCGCAGGGTTGCGGTGATTTGATCGATAATGGCTTGCATGGGAAATCAGTTGACCGAATATAAGCTATAAGAAAGATACTTCAGAAACGCGGCAAATCGGGAAATTTTTCCGAACCGCCGTGGACATGCATGGCGCCGAATTCCGCGCAGCGATGCAGTGTTGGCACGGCTTTGCCGGGATTCAGCAGGCTTTGCGGATCAAAAGCCGCTTTGACGCCATGAAATATTTCCAGCTCGTCCGTTTTGAATTGCAGGCACATCTGATTGATTTTTTCCATGCCGACGCCGTGTTCACCGGTGATTGTACCGCCGGCCTGAATGCACATTTCCAGAATTTTGCCGCCGAATTCCTCGGTCTTCTCCAACTCGCCCGGCGTATTGGCATCGTAAAGAATCAGCGGATGCAAATTGCCGTCACCGGCGTGAAACACATTCATGCAGCGCAGGCCGTAGTGTTCGGATAAAGTCTCGATGCCGCTCAGAACCTGCCCCAGATGTTTGCGTGGAATGGTGCCGTCCATGCAATAGTAATCCGGCGATACCCGCCCGGCAGCGGGAAATGCGGCTTTGCGTCCGGCCCAGAAACTGAGCCGCTCGGCTTCGTTGCGCGAAGTGTGGATGCCGGTAGCGCCGCTGCTTTTCATGATGGCGTTGATGCGCGCGATTTCATCGGCGACTTCGTCGGCCGTGCCATCCGATTCGCACAACAGTATTGCTTCGGCATTCAGGTCGTATCCGGCGTGCAGAAATGCCTCGACGGCATGGATGGTGATTTTGTCCATCAACTCCATGCCTGCCGGGATGATGCCGGCGGCAATGACGTTGGCCACCGCATTGCCCGCGCTTTGAATGTCATCGAAAGCCGCCATGACCAGTTGCGCTTTTTCCGGCACGGGAATCAGTTTTACCGTGATTTCGGTTACGATACCGAGCATGCCTTCGCTGCCGGTCATCAGCGCCAGCAGATCGAAACCCGCGCTGTCGAGCGCTTCGCCGCCGATTTCCAGCAGCTCGCCTTCGATGGTCAGAACGCGTAGTTTGAGAATATTATGCACGGTCAGGCCATACTTCAGGCAATGTACGCCGCCGGAATTTTCCGCCACATTGCCGCCGATTGAACAGGCGATCTGCGAGGAAGGATCGGGCGCGTAATAAAGCCCGTGTGGCCTGGCGGCATCGCTGATGGCGAGATTTCTGACGCCGGGCTGCACGCGCGCGGTGCGCGCCAGCGGATCGATTTCCAGAATGCGATTCAATTTGGCCAGCGGCATCAAAATGCCCGCTTCATGCGGCAAAGCGCCACCGGAAAGCCCCGTTCCCGCGCCGCGCGCCACAACCGGCGTCTGTGTTTCATGACAGAGCTGCAAGACCTGGATAATCTGCTGCTCGGTCTGCGGCAGCACAACGATCATCGGCGTCTGCCGGTATGCGGACAGGCCGTCGCATTCATAGGGCTTCAGATCTTCCGTGTCATGCAGCACGGCGTCGGGCGGCAAAAAGGCGCGCAGCCGGTTGATTAATTCAGGCGCGGAGGACATCGCGGAGGTATCGATTACCCTCCGTGTTTTATTCCGAATGCTTGCGTATTTCATGGTTCGCGAGTTTTTCCAGCATGGTGACAATGGCTGAATTATCCCATTTTGCGCCGCCATGCGCGATACACGCATTGAATAATTCGCGCACCGCGGCGGTGTTGGGCAGGCTGATACCCAGCGCGGATGCGCTTGACAGCACGATATTCAGATCCTTCTGGTGCAACGCGATTTTGAATCCCGGATCAAAGCGGCGGTTGATCATGCGCTCGCCATGCACTTCCAGTACGCGTGAAGCGGCGAAGCCGCCCATCAGCGCCTCACGCACTTTCTGCGGATCAGCGCCCGCCTTGGAGACGTAGAGCAGCGCTTCGGCAACCGCCTCAATGGTGAGCGAGACGATAATCTGGTTGGCGATTTTGCAGATCTGGCCCGCGCCGTTTCCACCGATCAAAGTGACCTGCTTCCCCATCAATTCAAGAATCGGTTTCACCTTCTCGAAAACCGTTTCTTCCGCGCCCACCATAATCGTCAGTGACGCATCCTGCGCGCCGATATCGCCGCCGGAAACCGGCGCGTCGACATAGTCATGGCCGAGTGCATTGATTCTGGCGGCAAATGCCTGCGTCGCCTGCGGCGAGATCGTGCTCATGTCAATGACAATGCCGCGCCGACCGGAACCAGTGACAGCCTGCGGCAAGCCGGAAGCAACGCCATTTTCGCCGAACAATACTCTCTCCACATCCGGTGTGTCCGGTACCATGGTAATAATGATTTCCGCCTGCCGCGCCATGTCCCGCGGCGTTTCGCAAACCGCGCCGCCCAGCGCGGCAAGTTCATCCGGCACGCCGCTGCGCGAATGAAGAAAAAGCGAATGCCCGCCGCGTATCAAATGACCGGCCATCGGTTTGCCCATGATGCCCAGGCCGATGAATCCAATTTTTGCCATGATGGTTTTTGTCTGTAACGTAATTGGGTGCTGTTGTATTTTAGTTGCAGTTATTGCCCGCATCGGCTCGAAAGTGTTGAGACGCTGGGGTTAAGCCTGTAGATTGCTAGGGCGTCTCTAAAAATTCAAAGTTTTAAACAAAACGAGGCGCACGCAAAAAATGTTGACGCAGCATATGATTGATATGTAAGGAGACATTTTTTGCGAGCAACAAAGTGTTGTGACAAAATCTGGATTTTTAGTGATGCCCGTCAGGCAGTTGATCAACTATTACACAATAAAATGGTTATCTTATCACCACGCAGCATTCTGTTCTGCTGTCTTTTATCGATTGTTTTCCTGTTCAGCGGTTGCCAGTCACTGATGACGCAATCACCGGCAACGCCGCCTCCGGTCGTCAATGCACTGCCGATTCCGCTCGCCAGTCATGAATTCAGTATCGACGGTTTTCGTGATGATGTGGTTGGAGAAATACAGGTGATCACCGCCGAATATGAGGATACGCTTTCCGATATCGCCCGGCGGTTCAATCTGGGGTATGAAGAGATCGTCAGCGCCAATCCGGATATCGATCCCTGGCTGCCGGGGGAAGGCGCGCGCATCGTCATACCCACCCAGTTTGTTTTACCCGATGCGCCGCGCGAAGGCATTGTGATCAATCTCGCCGCAATGCGCCTGTTTTATTACCCGCCTGTCAAGCCGGGCGAGTTGCAGCGCGTAATCACGCACCCGGTCGGCATTGGCCGTCTGAACTGGAAAACACCCGAAGGCGTAACCCGGATTACCGCCAAGACCGAGAATCCGGTCTGGATACCAACGCCTTCCATCCACAAGGAATATGCGCGCAATGGCAATCCGCTGCCCGCCGTGGTGCCGTCCGGCCCTGACAATCCAATGGGTACGCATGTGATGCGGCTTGGCTGGCCGGCTTATGCGATTCACGGCACCAACAAACCGCCGAGTATCGGCATGCGCGGCAGTTTCGGCTGTATCCGCATGTATCCGGAAGATATTGTCAGTATTTTTCAGCATGTGCCGGTCGGCACGCCGGTGCGGGTGGTCAATCAGCCCCGCCTGTTCGGCTGGCGCGGCGATGCGCTGTATCTGCAAACCTATCCGATACTCGAAGATGACAAACGCAATCACGGCCAGCGCCTGAACGTCCTGCTGAAAGCCGCGCGCGCCGTGATCAAGGCGCAGATCAATGCGCGGCCTCATGCAGAAATCAACACCGCGTTGCTGGATGAAATCATCCAGCATCCCCGCGCAACTCCAATCCCCGTCACGCAGCAGGGAATGACGCTGGCGGCTTATTTTGAACAGGCGGCGCACGTCCAGAACACGCTGCCCTTTAACGCCACCTGGACCAGCGAAGTGACCGGAAAGCTGGAAATGGCGGATGATGCGTCAAAGCCGCTGCAGTAGCTGGTACTGAATGGTCTGCGCAGGCTCGATTGGTTTTGTGAATCGGGCTTTCGTGTTCTATCTTGATGCTGGATTGTGTTTTGCCTATCCTGCCTGCCCCGCCTGTTTTGGTTGATGACCATACGGGTTAAACAATCGTTGAACTAAACCGCTATCGCGGTGGCCATCGCACATCATTGTCTTCATCCGTTTCACCAATTCACTCTACGGGGACCACCATGAAACATGCTACTCCTCACTTGCACTCCACTTGGCGGACGAGTATCTGGATTCGCCAGGGGATTATTCACCTATTAAGGCTGAATGACTCCGCAATAAGCCGGTTCGGGCAAAAAACGAGGAATGAATGTGCCTGTCCAACATCGTTGAAACACTATTTTTTGACTCACATGATATCTGCTCGCCGCAAAACTGTCAGTTGACTTTCACTTCCGCAGCTTTACAATCGCCATAAGTGCCTTTCCCTGCTGGTTTAGTTCAACAAGGTTTATCCGCCGCCGTGGGGGTATGGCAAACTTTGAGGAGACGGCGGATAAACGAAACGCTATTCGTTAGGCACTGCAAGCACACTCCACACTTAACCACATGATTACTGATCCAAATATTGAAGAAATAATGGCTCGTCAAAGGGCATACATGGCGGAGCAAGCTCGAAATGAATTGGAGAAAGCATCAGACTTGATCGCACGATTTACTGAACTTGCCGCAAAGAGTGGCGTGACACTCAGGGCCGATTCCTTCAAATACATTCAAACGATTGGCATTATTGCCAGCGCTCCTGGACTGGCAAAGACGCTCTTAGGAGCAACGCACGTCGAACGTGACGGGCTCTTCAGATATAAAGATATTGCTCAACGATTACCTCCAAGTGAATTTCAGGCCGGATGCTTCATTGGAAACGATTACATAGTTATGGCGCACCCATGCTATAGGCGCCAAATGTACCCTAATGCAAACTGGGCGCCTAGATTTATTGAGAATTTTTGGACTTTCGATCAACCTGAGGTAATCAAATACATCGCAATTGACGAAGACCGAGTCCGCATCAATGTTGACGGCTCAGCATACTTTGAAGAGGATACATGGTATGGGCCGCCTTTTGACGAGGATGTCCAAAAAATTAATAACGGAATAGTCAAATTAAGGCCACCCCTCGACCTGGAACCCCAATATATTGAATACTTCTTTTCAAGTGCATACTGCCTTGACATCAAATGGAGCGAGGCGAATGGGATAAAAACATTCCAGGCACTTGAACTAAAGACTGAAGATACTAAGGTTGCCATCGAGGGTAATATATACCATCCAGCCCGATACTTGCATGCCGAGTTCGACTTGGTCACCAGTAACTTTCGGCATTTTGATGGTGCGATTCAATATTTCTTGGAGGAAGAATACCTGCAGAGACGAGACTCCGATTCTAACATGACGGCAAAAAACTCCGAACACATCAAAGCACGGTCCAAAAAGGTTTTCAAGCTCAACGGACCAATAAAAACAAAAGTTTTTGTTGATTTCTGCAGCCATTTCTATACTGCCAATCCGCTCATTTTCGAGTACTTTACTGGCTCATACCCAGACAACATCAATGAGATCCTCACAAAAATATGCAATAGAGCGCGTTCAGGTTCCAGCAGCGCCTAATTGGCGGTTCAACGCGGGTGCCAACACTGGTCAGCAAAAAATGGGGTCAGGCAGGTCTTTCAATATCGCATCCATTCTAACCTTACTCGTCATACTGCTGAGCAAAAGGCTGGGGAAATTCATGTTCCATCTCATTCTCCTTATGATAAAGCCCGGTAGGATGTGCGGAGGCGCATCAATCAAGAAATAGTTTAAAAACAGGAAAACAAGCGAAATGACAGAATACCGGCGTGCCTGCATTCCCGGAGGTTCCCGGTTTTTTACGGTCAATCCAGCCGAACGCAAGGCTAATCAGCTATTAGTCGAGAAAATCGATTTACTTCGTGGCGCATTTGAATACACAAAACAGCGTTATCCTTTTCCGAGAATTGGGGAAGTCATGACGGTTATGATATCGGGGGGCTTGAATGATATAACCGATGCGCCGCCCTACGGTCGGCACATCCTACCGAGCTGATGAGTCTTAATCCGGATTTGGATTTTTTATTACGGGTGTCATGCCGACAACAGACAAAACCAGGAACCGATGGCAAGCTTATGACTACATGCGCAGTTGCTGAAGTTGTCGTGGAACGCCAGCGGTTGGATATCGCGGAAAAACACTGTGTGCTGTGCAGTCCGTTCCGGCTTAAAGAATTACTCCAGAGGGGCGGCAATGCGTAAACTGTTGCTGTTGCCACCATTTCGGGGACAATGGAAATAATCTACTCTTTTCAATACCTCCAGCCGTCTGCTAAAAACTGAATTTTATTAATTTCATAAGGAATTTTGTCAATGAGAACAATCAGCCGGATTATCGAGGATGCGCCAGTAACACCTGAAATCGACGTGACATTTAATAAAATCAAAACAGCATTGAAGGCGCCTTTTACACCGCATTTTTTTCGCGTATGGGCAGCTTCCCCGGAGTCACTAAAAGGCATCTGGCCTGTGATGAATCATATTTTAACGCGCGGGCGGGTTGGCAGGTGTCTCAAGGAAATGATTTTTGTAGCCATTTCCTCACTGAAAAGCTGTCGTTATTGTGAGGCTGCGCACCACGCATTTTGTCTGAAAATTGGCGTATCACCCGCGCAAATAAAGCGTTTGATTGAACATCATACCATTGAAGAAGCGGATGGAGCGCAAGACAAAGCGGCAATCGATTTTGCCGTCAGACTGGCGAAGGATTCGCATGCTTCCAGTGAGCAGGACTTTCAGACGCTGAAAGGACATGGTTTTGACGAAGAGGAGATTGTGGAAATAATCGCCATGTCGGGCATGGCCGTCTTCTATAATCATCTGGCCAATGCAACCAAAATCAATATCGATGAGGGTTTTAGCCAGATTCTTGCCGGAAGTGCCGGTAAATAACGCCAGAACCAATGCATTCTCAGTATGTTCTGTGCGAGGTTGAGAAGCAGGCGAACTGGTGCTACGCGTCGTTTTATGATGGCAGCCGATCTGTTCCGGGGAAGTATTCCAAGCTAACAGCCTGTGCAAACCCGATTAGCGCCGCGTAATCGGGTTTTTGGGTTTAAAGCTTTGAAGTGTCAGAGACGCCGACAGGATTGATATGTCAGGAAACATTTTTTGCGAGTAACAAATCGTTGTGACAAAATCCGGCATTTTCCGAAATGCCCGGAATAGGCACGCATGAATCAACAATTCTGTGTACGGGAAACCACCAAGTCAGCGGTGCTGGCCGAACATGCCGATCAGGGAAAACCGCCGTGGGCGTGAGATTCGCGCCCATGCAGAATCAGCAGGCGCTCCATCCGCCGCGGCATGCGTTTGTTGCATCGCAAGCTTTATTCATCTTTGCCATGAATTTCCCGTTCGGGAAATTTACCGAATACAGACACTCAAAAGAACAAAACATTCCCGATCGGGAAATATAGCTTGTGCAAACTCGGATTCTGATCAATAATTTCCCGAGCGGGAAATAAATCATGATATCCATTCGATCATCTCAACAACTCGGCGATGCGCTTCGTGCAGCCCGCAAGCAACTCGGATTGACGCAGTCGCAGCTGGCCTTGGCGGCAGGGGTTGGCGTGCGCTTTATCGTCGAACTTGAAGCCGGGAAACCGACCTTGCGTCTTGATAATGTTCTGCGCGTCATCGATGCCCTGGGCGGAGAAATCAGCCTGGACGGGTTGCCATCCGCTGTCGCCGAAGTCCGCCGCGAGGACGACGGTCATGGCGCATGAGCTGGATGTCTGGCTGTTCACCGATCGCATTGGCATCCTGACGTTGATCGAAGGACGATTGAATTTTCGCTACACCGCCGATTGGCTGTCACGGCCAAATGCAGTGGCGTTGTCTGTCTCGCTGCCCCTGCAGGCGCAATCGTTCGACGATCACGCAACACGTCCTTTCTTTGCCGGTCTGCTGCCGGAAGGATGGATGCGCCGCCTGATCGCACAGCGATTACAGATTTCGGGACAGAACGACTTTGCATTATTGGAGCGCATCGGCGGCGAATGCGCCGGCGCGGTGACGTTTCTGACGCCGGGCCGGGTTCCACTCGCGTTGGACCAACCCGGTGATGTTCAATGGTTGAACGATGCGGAAGTCATCACCATTCTGGATGAATTGCCGCGTCGACCCATGCTGGCGGGCAAGGACGGCTTGCGGCTTTCATTAGCGGGTGCACAGGAAAAATTGCCAATTGTTTTTGATGGCAGTCGCATTGGCTTGCCGCGCAATGGCACGCCAAGCTCTCATATTTTGAAACCTGCCATACATGATATTGAGGACAGTGTGATCAATGAGGGTTTTTGCCTGGCGCTGGCTGATGTCCTGCAGCTCAAACCCGCACAATCGAAGATTCACGCTGTTGAAGATCGTACATTCCTGCTGGTTGAACGTTACGACCGCATCACGGATACGCAAGGGCGGCGGCGACGGCTTCATCAGGAAGATTTCTGTCAGGCGCTGGGTATAGTGCCTGAAATGAAATATCAGAACGAAGGCGGGCCGGATCTGGCGCAATGCTTCGAACTGGTGCGCCGTATCACGCGTCCCAGCGCACCACAGGTACTGCGTTTGCTCGACCATGTCATCTTCAACGCACTGATCGGCAATCACGATGCGCACGCGAAGAATTTCTCGCTATTGTACTCCGGTGACACACCTGTCCTGGCTCCGCTCTATGACACGCTATCGACAGCGGTGTATCCGGGGTTGGCAGCCAGGATGGCTATGAAGATTGGCGGCAAGTATATATTCAACGAAATTCAGGCGCGGCATTGGGGTCAGTTTGCTGAAGCGACTGGACTTGCCAAAGCACAGACCAGGAAGCGTATTCTGGCGTTGGCAAAGTTGCTCCCAACAGCCGCACGCATGCTGTATTCCGAGCCTGAACGTGGTTTTTCCGGCAGCGCGGTGATTGCGCGCATCGTTGATTTGATAGAATATCGCTGCGCGTTGACGATTTGGCGGCTTACCGAACCTGCTGTTGATCGCGGGCAATAATGAAGTCGCCTGCCTGACGTATCCGTGACGATTTTCTGCGCCAGTTTGGTGCCTTGCCGTACGATGGTGGCAGGCGTGGATTCCGGCATCGGCATCAAATCCGGATTGGACGAGGATTCGCCCGGGAGTCTGTAAATTCATTTGTTGATAAACCGGTTCCCTTTTTCTGGTTGTTTGATCCAGCCCAGGGAAGTGAATTTATGGCAGGTATTTAATCGCTGCGATCACAATGCCGCCGACGGTGAGCGTCGTCGCGAAAGACCAGATCATAAACCGGTCTATGCGGGTGGTTATTGCCTCGAAGCGTTTGTCGACCTGCTCAAACCGCTTATCAATCTGTTCGAAGCGTTTTTCCATTTGCTCAAATCGCTTATCGATCTGCTCAAAGCGTTTTTCCATTTGTTCAAAACGCTTTTCCATCTGTTTGAATCCTTCGAGCATTAATTCGCGCTGATGCTTCAGTTCCTCTTCAACGCGGACAATTCTCTCTCTGATCTCCAGTTCGTAGCGCACATTATTGCCGAGTGTTTCCGGCCGCCGCTCCGCTATGACGGTAACTATCAATTCCTTGATTTCTTCAATGTCTTCTTTCGCCAATGTCATGTGATGATTTTCCCGGAATAAAACGGCTTAACAGTCTGTCAAGCATATCATGCTTTATGTTCCGGTGAGTATCAGGGGGGGGGCTGAATGGAAAATCTGGCCGCGTGGGTCAGGCCGATCCGTGGTCAACTATCTGCATTGCTGAATCCACGGTCAATGCTATCAACCACCCTGCTGCTCAATACGGCTTGGCGCAATTCTTCCGCCGGGTTGGACTCACCATCCGCACGCGCACAGGGCGCGATGCCGTTTAATCCTTTCTCGCGATAGACTTGCCAGCGTTGTAAAGGCAATTTTTGATAATGCTGCGATACGATTGCAGCCAGCGACTCGTTGGTATCGCTTGCTTAATCACACGATCAAGCATATCATTTGCCGTATTATTAATTGGTTGTCAGGAGGTAATGCAATGTCCCATATCAGCGCCAACGATTTGAAAACCAAGGGTATCGCCGCCATTGAAGCGGCGCTGGGCAACTCGCCGGAGGCGATCGTTTCGGTACGCGGAAAGGACCGGTTTGTGGTCATGGATATCGCGCATTACCATTACCTGCGCGAATGCGAGTTGGATGCTGCCATTGCGGAAACGAAGGCGGATCTGGCGGCAGGCCGGTTTACCGCCGAGACCGCCGAGGAACATGCGGCTTGGCTTGACCAGGCATGTTCCAGCTGATATTTACCGAACAGTACAAACGCAAGGAAATCAGGTTCCTAAAACGGCATCCGGCGCTCAGGCAGACCTACGCCAAAACGTTGCAGTTGCTGGAAGCCAACCCCAATCATCCTTCGCTGCGTTTGCATCCCCTGCAGGGTAAGCATCAGGGTTTGCATTCGGTTTCCATCAACTTATCCTGCCGTATCACTTTGGAGTTACTGATTCAGGATAAGCGGATTATTCCGGTGAATGTGGGCGATCATGACACGGTTTATTGAGCCGCAGGCATTCCGGCATCTGCACAAGCCCGCGTAGGCCCGATTGGTTTTGCGTAATCGGACTTTCGTGTTACATCGTGATGTCGATGCTTGGCTAACCCGATCTATTCCGGATGCCTGCGGTCTCCTTCAAATCCGCCTGAAATACGATAATACACACGCCTGAGCGGAACAGTATCGCGCGTGATGACACGGTTTTCGATTGCTCCGGGGGCGATGAGCATCTGCTTGAGGTTGTCGCCTTCGCGGATGTGATCGAGGTGGGCCGGTTTCATGGCGATCTGAATAATCGGCCGCGTTGTCGGCGGTTGTGCGGGAAGCCAGTAATCGTACATTGCGCCGGTATCGCCGAACAGATTGCGCGAGCGGATATCCAGATTACGGTGCGCATGGTTGTAAAAATACAGCGAACTGGCGATCGACCATTTGCTCATTCCAACGATGATAGGTTCCAGTCCTGTCTGCTGGCGGACTTCATCGGCGATTTGCTGAACAACGGCGGTGGTTTCGCGCCAGAAATAATGTTGCGTGAACATGGCGTAGGGAATGCCGGGTATGCCCAGCACAAGATAATGCAGTGTAAAGGCGTAACCCAGCAGGCAGGCGATCAGGGTGGGCGGCCATGATTTTCTCAGCCACCGTGCGAATCTGCCGGGCGTATCGGCGTCAATCATCCAGGCGATCGTGGGCAGTGCGGCGAGCCAGACCGGGCCATTCCAGTGAAATTTGGGGTGATCGAACGCGCTGAAAATGAGAAAAACCAGAAACGGGATGCCGGTAAAAATTTTGATAAACAGCTGTTTCCGGTGTTGTGCCGATTCCTCCTGTTCCTGTCGCTGATTGCCGGAAAAAAAGGACCATGCCGCGACCAGAAAACCGGCGGGTGTCAGTAGAAGGGCGCAGTAAAGCAGCAGGAAATGCACCGAGAACTGACTGCCGCCCGCGACATGCCGGGTTGTTTGAAACAGGAAGGAAGCCCATTCGTGCTGATAATTCCAGATCAGCACCGGTGAAAACAGCGCCAGCGCGAGCAATGCGGCCAGATACGGCTGGGGACGCCGCAGCCAGCGGCGCGCGATGAGGTCGGACAGAACAAAAACCAGAGCCGCCAGGCCCAGTAATGCCAGGGTGTATTTGGCCAGCAGTCCCACACCGAAAGCGATGCCCGCGCCAGTCCAGGCGGATGACTGTCCGGCGATCAGCGCGCGCTCCATAAAATAAAGCACCGCGATCCATGCGGCAACCAGCGGCGCATCCGGCGTCATCAGAAAACCGGTCCCAAAACCAAATGGCAAGACGGCGTATAACATGATTGTCCGCAGCGCGACGGATTTGCCGTATAAATTCTGCGCCAGGGCATACAGAAACGCCATGCCAATCAGGTGAGACAAAAGTGCACCGATGCGCACACCCGCTTCATTGTCGCCAAGAGCGGCTGTTCCCAGCCAGATGAGCCATGCGACCAGCGGCGGGTGATCGTAATAACTCAGATCGATATGTTGCGCGTATTGCCAGTAATAGGCTTCATCGGGAATTAACTGCGCAGCGCCCAGATAGACCAGGCGCAGCAGTACGCAGAACAGAATCAATCCGATTGCGGCAACGCGCCAGCGCAAATCAGGCGGTGATACATTTTTTTCATGCGGAAAAACATAAAAGGCAGCACCCAGGTAATTGATCGCGGCCGCTGCAAGAATTGCAGGAATAATGGCGAATTCGGGCGGTATTCGCCAGACATCGACAAACAGGGCCAGTACGCCGCCGCGCAGCAGCAGTGCGAGCGCTCCGACGGTCAGGAAGCGGCCAAACTGATGCCATTGCAGCGCGCGGTCTGCGTCGTGCTGAACAAAAGCCCATTTTGTGTTCAGTGTATAGTTAAAAACAACGGCCGCCAGACAGCTGGTGAAATGCGCCAGCGCAAGCCCGCTGTCGCGGCTGATCATCCACTGAAAAGTCAGCGCATCCACGACAACGCCGAGCAATCCCACCACAGCGAACCGGCCGGCTGTATTCATCGACACTGCACCCCCGGCGAGCGTCATCAGCCGCTGCAGATAGGTAAACTGGTGCGCCAGTGACAGTTTTGAAGCGCCGTGCAGCCGATCACGAAAACGAATCGGAATTTCCTTGATGCGCAGATTGCCGTCGTTGGCCATCAGTATTTCGAGCAGGACTTTATAACCTTCTGCCTGACTGGAAACCCGGGTGGCCAGAGTCCGCCGGAATGCAAAGAATCCCGAGGTTGCATCGTTGACATCGCATACCGGGCAGGCCAGCAGTCCGCCGATACGCGATAAAAGACGCCGATACAACGGCCAGTCGTGGGTGTCGCCACCCGCGACATAACGGCTGCCGATGACGACATCATATTGGCCATTCAGAACAGGAGAAACCAAAGCAATCAATTGGTCAGGCGGATGACTTAAATCCGCATCCATGACGACAATGACATCGCTATGCGCAGCTGCGGCACCCGCCAGAACCGAGGCTGTCAGATCCGGTTTTTCGCTCCTTTCAATCAGACGGACACGTGATTCTTTTTGCCAGGCGCGGATTTTTTCGGGTGTACCATCGCTTGAACTGTCGTCGACGAAAATGATTTCATAGGATGCCGGTGGAATATCCAGTGCAAAAATCTGTGTGAGCAGTAAATCGATATTTTCTGATTCGTTCAGCGTGGGTACTACAATCGAGAATTGCGTCATGCCGCGTCAGCCGGTACTGTTTTAGTTTTTGTTGTCTGTCGCATCATCAGTTGCTCTGGCTGCTACTCTGATTTTGCTGCTTCTGATATTTTGTCACGGCGCGGTTATGATCCCGCAGGTTGGTCGAGAATTTTGATTCCCCATTACCCTTGGCGACAAAATACAGTGCATCGGTTGTGGCCGGGTTTACTGCTGCACGGATGGACGCGAGGCCGGGCATGGCGATGGGCGTGGGCGGCAGGCCTGAGCGGGTGTAGGTATTATAGTCGTGGTCTGTCTGCAAGTCCTTTTTGCGCAGATTGCCGTCAAACTGATCACCCATGCCATAGATCACTGTCGGATCGGTTTGCAAGCGCATGCCGATACGCAAACGATTGACAAATACGCCGGCAATTTCGGCACGGTCGCTTTCCAGCCCGGTTTCTTTTTCGACGATGGATGCCAGAATAAGCGCATCATAAGGCGATTCGAGCGGCAGGGATTCAATTCTTTCGTCCCAGGCTGCCTGCAGGTGATTCTGCATGCTTTGATAAGCGCGGCGCAGAACCTCGATATCACTGCTGTTTTTCAGAAAAAAATAAGTATCCGGGAAAAACAAGCCTTCAGCGGATGATTTGTCCGCGCCGATCAGCTGCATGATTTCTGCTTCACTCATACCGTCTGTGGTATTCCGTATGTCTGGGTGATTATAGAGCGCTTCGCGGTATTGCGCGAAAGTCCAGCCTTCGATAAAGCGGATTTCGTTTTGCCGGATATCACCTTTAATCAGATATTCCAGCAGTTCAAATTGAGACAGGTTTTCGGTGAGCAGATAATCGCCCGCCTTAACGGTGGAGTCCTTGCCGAGATAGCGCGACAACAGAATGAACGACCAGGTATCGGAAAGAATGTCCGCGTCAACCAGTTGCTGCGCTATCTGTTTTAAATTGCTGCCGGATTCGATCGAAAATTCGTAAGGCGTATGGGGTAACGCAATTTCGCGGTGATAATGATGATAAAGCCATCCTGCAAGCAGGATGGCTGTGAAAAAGAAGCCGAGAAAAATAAAGAAAAGGCGTTTTAGCGTCAGCATGCGCTGTTAAAAAAACGCTACATTTTACGAAAGGCTAATGTTCCATTGGTTCCGCCAAATCCAAAGGAATTTGATAATGCAACATTGATCGGCATTTCCCGCGCCGTATTGGCGACATAATCCAGATCGCACTGCGGATCCTGGTCATCAAGATTGATGGTTGGCGGGGCAATCTGATGATAGAGCGAGAGTACGGAGAAAATCGCTTCGACCCCTCCGGCGGCGCCGAGCAGGTGTCCTGTCATGGATTTTGTCGAACTTACGGCGAGCTTTTTTGCGTGGTCGCCGAAACAGCGTTTTACGGCTATGGTTTCTGCAATATCACCCAGTGGCGTTGAAGTGCCGTGTGCATTGATGTAATCGACCTGGGATGGATCGATCCCTGCATTCCTGATCGCGCTTAACATACACCGTGCCGCGCCTTCACCATCTTCGCTCGGCGCGGTCATATGAAAGGCATCCGCACTCATGCCGAAGCCGGCGAGTTCAGCATAAATTGTCGCGCCTCGCCGTCTGGCATGTTCAAGTTCTTCCAGCACCAGTACGCCAGCGCCTTCGCCCAGCACAAAACCATCGCGGGCCATGTCCCAGGGTCGACTGGCCGCTTCCGGAACGGTATTGCTTGATGAAAGCGCCTTGGCGGCGGAAAAGCCGCCGATTGTCAGTGGCGTGACACAGGACTCCGCGCCGCCGCAGATCATGACATCGACGTCGCCGTATTCAATCATCCGTGCGGCGCTGCCTATACTGTGCGTTGCTGTCGTGCAGGCGGTTACTATCGCCAGATTGGGGCCTTTGTAACCATATTTGATGGAGATATTGCCCGCGACCATATTGATGATGGTGCTGGGTATGAAGAAAGGTGAAATTTTACGGGGACCGCCTTTATGATACGCGGCATCGGTGTCTTCAATCATCGGCAGACCGCCGATGCCTGAGCCGATGTTGACGCCGATACGTTCAGCTTCCAACCTGGATGCGGATATATCTTCGAGTCCGGCGTCTTTGATGGATTGCATCGCCGCGGCCATGCCGAAATGGATAAAACGATCCATGCGGCGCGCTTCTTTGGCGGGGAGGTACTCATTCACGTCAAAATCATTGACTTCGCCCGCGATCCGGGATGAAAAAGCTGATGCATCAAAGCGGGTAATCTGCGTAATGCCGGATTTCCCGGAGACGATATTATTCCATGCTGTTGTTACTGTGTTGCCAACGGGTGAAATAATGCCTAACCCGGTGACAACAACCCTGCGTCTGGACAAATTAACTCCAATTAACGATGTGTTTTGTTAGAAAGATTAATTATTTGTGTTGCTGGTCACGTAATCGATCGCTTCCTGAACGGTGTTGATCTTTTCGGCCTGCTCATCCGGAATTTCGCATTCAAATTCTTCTTCTAGCGCCATGACAAGCTCAACGGTATCCAGCGAGTCTGCCCCGAGATCATTGACAAACGAGGACTCGTTTTTAACTTCCGATTCATTTACGCCAAGTTGCTCAGCCACGATTTTTTTAATGCGCTGTTCTATATTTTCCATCTAAATGCTTCCTTCTAAGGTAAGAAAAATGTTCACTATATTAGCAAATTTTAAATCTCTGCAAAACAGGAATCTACGCTGAAAATTATCCGCGACAGAAACGTTGCGCAATAGATTCCATGTAATGAAGAATGTAAGTCATTAATCAATGACTGCGCATTAATCCATATACATACCGCCATTGACATGCAATGTCGTTCCAGTGATATATCCGGCGGCAGATGACGCCAGAAAAGCGACCGCTGAAGCGATTTCTTCAGCACGTCCCAGTCTGCCGACAGGCACGTGCTGAATCAGATTTTGTTGCTGTTCTTCACTTAAACCGCGGGTCATGTCCGTATCAATAAATCCGGGTGCAACACAGTTGACTGTGATATTGCGGCTGCCGACTTCACGCGCGAGTGACTTGCTGAAACCGAAAATACCCGCTTTGGCTGCGGCGTAGTTCGTCTGACCGATATTTCCGATGGCGCCGACAACGGAGGAAATATTGATAACGCGACCGTAGCGCGCTTTCATCATAGGACGAAGAACCGCGCGGCTTAGGCGAAATGCAGATTTAAGGTTGGTGTCCATGATGTCATCCCATTCTTCATCCTTCATGCGGACGAGCAGATTATCGCGCGTAATACCGGCATTGTTGATCAAAATTTCAACATCACCAAACTGACTGCGAATCGTATTAATGGCACTGCTGATCTGATCGGCGTCATTGACGTTTAAAACGATACCGGTTCCCTTAATATTCGACTTGTTCAAATACTGCGTTATTATCCCGGCGCCTTGTTCGGTGGTTGCGGTACCCACGACTATCGCGCCATGTTGTCCCAGTTTATGCGCGATCGCCTGTCCTATTCCGCGGCTTGCTCCGGTTATCAGCGCTATTTTATTCTCCAAAATTCAAATCTCCCTTTAATTTCAGTGCATCCGATCCGATATCGCGCAGAGTCCGCAGCCCGTGTCAGTTAGCGTAAAGTTGAAATCGCTTCCTTAACGGCTTCGCTTTTAGACAGCGACAAATGCTGAAGGTCGCGATCAATTCGTTTATCGAGACCGGTCAAAATATTGCCCGGTCCGCATTCTACGATATGCGTCACGCCGTCGGTCGCAAGCCTGCGGATTGTGTCGACCCAGCGTACAGGGTTGTACAATTGTTGTGCAAGGATATCTCTGATCGAATCCGCATCACGGTGTGTTTTGACGTCCACATTATGCAATACCGGTATATCGGGTGTTTGCAGCGTTGTCGATGCGAGATGCTGGCGCATTTTTTCTGCTGCCGCTTGCATTAGCCGGCAGTGGGATGGAATGCTCATCGGCAGTATCACAGCGCGTTTCGCGCCTTTTTCCTTGGCCAGATCAATGCCTTTCAACACGGCATTTTTATGACCAGCGATGACAATCTGTCCGGGCGAATTAAAGTTGGCTGGTTCCAGTGATTCCTGTTCACCGGACAGGCTGACTTCCTGGCAAATGGATGCGATAACTTCATCTTCCAATCCAAGTATAGCGGCCATAGCGCCGGCCCCCTCCGGGACGGCGTCCTGCATGATCTGTGCGCGGTAACGCACCAGAGATAGCGCATCCTGGAAGCCAAGCGCGCCAGAAACGACCAGTGCTGTGTACTCGCCAAGACTGTGACCGGCCAGAATAGACGGTTTTGTGCCGCCAAGACTTTTCCATGCTCTATAGACAGCAACACCCGCCATCAGCATCAGGGGCTGGGTGTTAATCGTTAGATTCAGATCTTCAGTCGGGCCGTTGTTGACCAGCGTCCAGAAGTCCTGTCCGAGGCTATCCGATGCTTCCATAATTGTTTCACGAACGATAGGCAGGTCATCGTAACCTGCCATCATGCCGACTGATTGAGAACCCTGTCCGGGAAAAACAAAAGCTAATTTCATAACTGTCACCAGCGCAGTAAAACTGCGCCCCAGGTAAAACCGCCACCGACGCCTTCCAGCATGACCAGCTGGTCTTTATGAATGCGACCGTCTCTAACGGCGATATCGAGTGCAAGCGGAATGGATGCTGCGGATGTGTTGCCATGTTTGTCAACCGTGATGACCACCTTGTCGAGAGGAATGCCCAGTTTGTGTGCGGTGGAACGGATGATACGAATATTGGCCTGATGCGGGATCAGCCAGTCTATGTCGGAAGTCTGTAACTGGTTTTCCGCAACAGCTTCATGCGCCACATCTTCCAGTACTTTGACCGCGAACTTGAAGACTGCGCCGCCATCCATATTGATATACGGATTGCCGCGTACGGCGCCGCCGCTGATGCTGCCCGGAACCGACAAAACATTGCGATAACTACCGCTCGCATGCAGGTGGCTCGACAGAATACCGGGTTCATCGCTTTGAGAAAGCACTACCGCGCCCGCGCCATCGCCGAACAGCACGCAGGTGCTGCGATCATTCCAGTCCAATATTCTGGAATAGATTTCACTGCCGACGACCAGTGCGTTGCGGCATTTCCCTGAACTGACGAACATGTCAGCCGTGGCGAGCGCATAAACAAAGCCGCTGCAGACAGCCTGAACGTCAAAAGCCGGACAGTTTTCCACACCCAGCTTGTCCTGCAGGATACAGGCTGTACTCGGGAAGACCATGTCAGGCGTCGTCGTCGCCACAATAATCAGGTCAATATCCTTGCTGGTCACGCCGGCTGCTGTCATTGCATTCAGGCTGGCCAGCATGGCCAGATCACTGGCCGATTGATCTTCCCGGGCGATATGCCGTTGCGTAATGCCTGTGCGCGTTCGTATCCAGTCGTCACTTGTGTCCACCATCTTTTCCAGATCCTGATTGGTGAGCACGCGTTCCGGCAGGTAGCTGCCTGTGCCAATGATTCGTGAATACATGAGGTTAACTGTTTTGTGTTGTGGTTAAAGATTGTCTGGAAAGCTCGGATACGCGCTCGGTAATGTGTTGCAGCATTCCGCCGCGTACTTCATCAGATGCCCGTTTGACCGCTGATGTGAAAGCAAAAATATCAGCCGAGCCATGACTTTTGATAACAATACCCTTCAAACCCAGAAAGCTTGCGCCATTATACCTGCGATGATCCACCCGGCGCTTAAAGGCTTTAATGACGGGTAGCGCAACAACACCGGCGATTTTTGTCAGTAGGTTGCGTTTGAATTCTTCGCGCAGATAGGTTGCCAGCATTTGTGCGAGCCCTTCCGATGTTTTTAACGTGACATTACCTACAAAGCCGTCACACACAACGACATCGGTGGTGCCTTTATAGATATCATCACCCTCGACATTGCCATAAAAGTTCAGTCCGCTTTTTCTGAGCAATTCGGCCGCCTGCTTGACAACTTCGTTGCCTTTGATTGCTTCCTCGCCAATGTTCAGCAGGCCAACGCTGGGTGATGACTTGTTTTCGATCGAGGAAACGAGAGAGGCGCCCATGACGCCAAATTGCAGCAGATGTTCAGCGGTACAATTGACATTGGCGCCGAGATCCAGCACGTAAGTGTGCCCTCTGATTGTGGGTAGAATGACTGCCAGTGCAGGACGATCGATGCCAGGAATGGTTTTCAGGACAAACCGCGATGTTGCGAGCAGCGCGCCGGTATTCCCGGCGCTGATGCAGGCCTGCGCTTCCCCTGTTTTAACAAGATTGACGGCCACGCGCATGGATGAATCTTTTTTGTTGCGCAATGCCAGCGCCGGGGATTCGTCCATGCCAACCACTTCACTGGCCGGGTGTATTCTTAACCTGGAATTGAGTTTGAAATCGATCGCTTTTAATTCTGCTTCAATGGCTTCCGGAATGCCAACCAGAATAATATTTGCCTCCGGATCCTGGCTAAGATAATCAATTGCTGCAGGCACTGTTACATGCGGTCCGTGGTCTCCTCCCATGCAATCTATCGCGACAGTGATATCCAATTCAGACGCCTTTCTGGCAATTTAACCTTAAACACGACCTGCTAAAAACCACAAATCACGAATTGTCACAATGTTTATTCGTCGTCAGACTTTGTCTGCAATACTTTCTTGCCGCGATAATAGCCGTTTGGACTGATATGATGGCGCAGGTGAACTTCTCCTGTGCTGGGTTCTATGGCGAGCGGCGGATTTTTCAACGCATCGTGCGAACGATGCATGCCTCTTTTTGAAGGTGACTTTTTATTTTGTTGAACGGCCATGTTTGTATTACTCCTTAAATCAATACTATTTCTTTTTTAGCGCTTTTAAAACCGCGAACGGGTTTTTGGGACTTGAAAATTCCGTTGGATCATTGTGTTCCGGTTGATGCACATTGCAGTTGCCTTCACTGTGACGTACGGATATCGATAAACTCAATATTATTTCTTCTTCTATTAAATCCAATACATTGATCTCGGCGGTTGCCAGTATGGCGTCAATCGAATTGTCCGCATCTGCCAGAATCAGTTCGCTCTCCGTTCTTGCCAGTAACAGAGAAGTATCAATATCAATTCTGTGCGTTAAGCTGCCGAGGCAGCGCTGACAGCATAACTGTATCTCGCCTTCCACTTTCATGCACAGGTGCGGTTTGTCATCCTGATCGAGAATGCCGCTGATCTGATATCCTATTTCTCCATGATTTTTATGGAGAAAATCCTGCAAACGCGAAAATTCAGCGAGCGGTATTCTACCATGATGTACTTCAGTCTTGCGTACAAAATCAAGAGGATCGATTACAAATCTTACAGACATAAGGCGCGCATGTTATATTTTTTATCTTTCAGTGTCAAAAAAATGGAAAATAAAATTTGAAAATACAGAAAATTACCCCAAAAATCATACTGGCTTCCACTTCGATTTACCGCCGGGAATTGCTGCAGCGATTGCAGATCGCATTTGAAACGGCCGATCCGCAGGTTGACGAAATACTCTTGCCGGATGAAACACCGCAGCAGTCCGCCTTGCGTCTGGCTGAAGCCAAGGCGCGCGCTGTCTCTGCGAAATACCCCGGCGCGCTGATTATCGGTTCGGATCAGGTTGCGGTGCTGGATGAAACGCAATTGGGTAAACCGATGACGCATGTCAATGCGATCCGGCAGTTGCAACGCGTGCGTGGTAGAGAAGTATTTTTTTATACAGCGATATGTTTGCTGAATAGCAGCACAGATCATGTGCAGACCCGGTTAGTTCCCTGTCAGGTAAAGTTCAGGCATTTCAGTGACCGGCAAATTGAAAGCTATCTGTACAAAGAACAGCCGTATCATTGCGCAGGCAGCGCAAAATCAGAAGGTTTGGGAATCGCACTGATCGAATATATGCGCAGCGATGATCCGCATGCGTTGATCGGCTTGCCGCTGATTGCGCTGGTCGAAATGCTGGGCAGCGAAGGGGTGAATATTCTGTAATATGAAGACGATCGGGTGACTGCGAATTGCAAAAGCTGTAATAATATGAAATGATTGTGTCCATTCGATTTCGAATCGTTAAAGTTATCCTTGTAATAGTGTAAGGTCATAAAATCACTCGATGAGAAAATTTTCCGCTTCTTCCGTGATATTTATTCTGGTTGCCGTCATGTTGACGAACGGAATAGGTATCTCATTCAAGCCGGAAGTTTTCGCGCATGAGCTCGATCATATTCGCCAGTCGCTTTCTTCCAATCCTGGAATGCACCTGGATGCGCATCGCAACAGTGCCGTTATGGATAACGCCGAACTTGATGCGGCTACGCACTTATGTCTCCATGCGGCAGGTCAGTATCAGCCTTTTTATTTTTTGCGCATTGCGCTGGTGCCGTCGCTGGCAGGCAAAGAAGCACTGACGCCTTATATAGCCTTGTTTTTGCCGGACTCAGTTCCGGAATCCCCTTATCATCCGCCGCGGATTCTCGCATAATCCAAAGGCAGTCAACACTTGATGCGCGGAGTGTGTAACCTTCCCGCGCTTATTGGATCGTTTGTTATTGACTGGATTCGTCGGATGCGCTGATGTCTCTATGTATCCCATGCTTTGCATGTCCGCGAATCTTGCAAGGATTTTTACATGAATTTAAATGGATTGCGGCCTGCGCTGTCACTAGAAATCGATTTGCCGGGAGCGATGTTCTGCTTGCTGCTTCTACTCTGTGTCGCTACTGATTTACAGGCTCAAAGCACGGCGGAAACCGGTGCTTGGGGCGCTACCTGGTCTCAAGATACAGATGCCGTTACTGAAGTATTTCCTGCTGAAGAAGCTGAATTGACACTGCAGGCCGCTGTGCAGCTGGCGTTGCAGCGAAACCCGGAGCTGGCGGCGTTTGAGAAGGAGATACGGGCTTTGCATGGATTGACGGTACAGGCAGGGTTATTGCCTAATCCTGTCATACAGTACTTGAAACAGGACATCAGTTCCCGTTCAGATACTGCGGCTGACTCATCCGATTCCATACGCATCAGTCAGTTATTTGAAACCGGCGGCAAGCGTTCCGCCCGTACCCGGGCTGCTTCGCTGGGGCAGGAGAGCGCCGAACAGGATTATGCCGCCCGGCGGCTGGATCTGATTGCCCGGGTTGCCAATGTGTTTCTGGATGTGCTGGCAGGCCAGGAGCGGTTGAAGCTGGCGCTGGCGGGACAGGATCTCGCGCAAAAGGTGGTGGATGCGGCGGAGAAGCGCGTTTTGGCGGGCAAGGCGCCGCCCATTGAAGAAACAAGAGCGCGGGTTGCGCTCGCCACTGCGGATATCGAGGTCGAGCAGGCGCAGCGCAGCCTGATTTCGTTTCGCAGACAACTTGCCCTGCTATGGGGGAATCAGAATCCGGTTTTTTCGCATGTTTCCGGTGAACTGGAAAGCTTTGTCGTGATACCCGGATTGGACGAGCTGGAAATCCGTTTGCAGCAAAATCCTCTGGCTCTGCGCAGCCTGAAAAATCTCGAGCAGCGGCAGGCATTGTTCACGCTGGAAAAAGCACGGCGAATTCCGGATATTACCGTCAATGCCGGGATCACACGATATCATGACGACGTTTCCAAAGGTATCAGAGTCAATGACACCACGGCAATGGTTGGCATATCAATCCCCTTGCCGTTGTTTGACCGCAATCAGGGCAATCTGATTGCGGCGCAGCAGCGTATCAATCGGGCCATCGACGAACAGGCGGCAACCGATCTGCAATTGAAAGCGCTGCTGACACAGGCGTATGAGTCGTTGATCGCGGCGGACGCGCAAATCGGCAAACTGCGCGACGAAATTCTTCCCGGCGCGCAGGAAACATTCAGAATGGCCAGTCGCGGCTATGAACTGGGCAGATTCGGTTTTCTGGAGTTGCTGGATGCGCAGCGAACGTTATTTCAGAATCAGACGCTGTACTTGCAGGCCCTGGCCAATTACCAGCGCCTGATCAATGAAATCGAACGCTTGATTGCGGAACCCATGGAACAGATTAATAACGAGCCATGAAAAACATCGTGCGGCAGTGTATGGAAATCTGCCTGTTTAATAAAGAAAGCGTCAGGAGCGCATTGTGAGCAAAACCAATCTTAAACCGATTTTTATCGTGATCGTTACCGGCGCCATTCTTGGCTGGGGCATTCTTAATCTGGAAAAATCGACGGTGACGGATGAAGCAGGTCACGGGAAATCTTCATCCGTGCCTGTTGACTCGAGTCATGAGGCGGAGACCGGCCTCCGTGGCGGCAGGCTATTGACCGCGGATGATCTCAGTGTGGAGGTCACCATTTATGAAAAAGGCGTTGAGCCGCAGTTCCGTTTGTATCTGTATGAGAAGGGCAAACCCATTCCACCGGATAGCGCCAAAATCACCATGACGCTGTCACGGCTGGGAAGAGCAGCGCAACTGTTTACTTTTAAACCGGCAGGAGATTACCTGGTCGGCGACCAAGTGGTCGTGGAGCCGCATTCTTTTGATGCTTCGGTTGCTGTGGAATGGCGCAATAACGTTTTTCACTGGGGATACAGCCAGGAGGAATTCCGTATCGAAATGAACGAAGAAATTATGGCCCGCGCGGGCATCAAGCTGGCGACTGCGGGTCCTGCGACGATTAAGCCAAAACTGCAATTACCCGGTATCGTCGTCTTCAATCATCACAATATTGTACGTATCGTGCCGAGAACGCCCGGCATCGTTATCAAAGTCCCGCGTCATCTGGGCGAGCATGTCGAGGAGGGCGCCGTCCTGGCGGTTGTCGAAAGCCAGTTGCTGGCTGATTTGCGCAGCCAGTATCTTGCCGCGCAAAAGCGAATGGTACTGGCAAATGTTAATTTTCAGCGGGAGAAACAACTCTGGGAGGAGAAGATAACCGCCAAACTGGAATATCTGACCACACAGCAGCTGCTCAGCGAAGCCGAAATTGCGCTGGAACTCGCTGCGGCAAGACTGCATGCGATTGGTGAAACACCCGAAACGATCAAGGTGTTAAAAAATCTGACACGTTATGAAGTCCGCTCGCCGATTGCGGGTTTGATTACCGCTAAAGCTGTTGCGCGCGGGCAGGTCGTCAGAGAGGATGATGAAATATTTACCGTTGTTGACACCTCGACCATGTATGCCGATTTGACGGTCTATCCCAAGGATCTGGCGATTGTCCGGCTCGGACAGAAAGCCACCATCAGGTCAACAGAGACAAATATTGAGAGTTCTGGCGAAATTACTTATATCAGCGCCATGTTAAACCCGCAAACACGAACGGCGATGGCGCGCGTTACGCTGGAGAACCCGGAAGGCGTGTGGCGTGACGGTATGTTTGTCAATGGTTTTGTCAACACTGAGAAAATTGAAGTACCCGTGGCTGTTCATATCAATGCGCTACAGACGCTTTTCGACTGGACTGTTGTGTTCGGACGGTATGGCGATTACTTTGAAGCGCGCCCGATTGAATTGGGACGTAGTGATGGTGAAATGGTTGAAGTGCTGAATGGATTGAATGCCGGTGAGCAATATGCCGCCGATAACAGTTTTGCCATCAAGGCCGAATTGGGCAAGTCGGGTGCTGAGCATGATCACTGAGAGAATATGCAATGCCGGGTAATGCAAGAAAAAGTATCAACAGCCTGTTAACTCATCAAAGATAGAGCAGCGAGGTAAAACTTTGTTTGAACGTATTCTCCAAATCTCCATAGATCATCGCGGTCTGGTTATGGTGGCGGTGCTCGCGATGGCCTTGCTGGGTATTTACAGCTACCAGAAAGTGCCTATCGACGCAGTGCCGGATATTACCAATGTTCAGGTGCAGATCAATACCGAAGCACCGGGCTATTCGCCTCTGGAAACGGAGCAGCGGCTGACTTTTCCGATCGAGACAATCATGATGGGGTTGCCGCATCTCGATTACACACGATCGCTTTCACGTTATGGCCTGTCACAGGTTACCGTTGTTTTTAAAGACGGCACCGATGTCTATTTTGCCCGTCAGCTGGTCAGTCAGCGCATACAGGAAGCCAGGAACCGTTTGCCGGTCGGAATCGAGCCCCGTATGGGGCCGATCTCCACCGGGCTGGGCGAGATTTTTATGTGGACCATCGATGCCGGGGCGGATGCCAGAAAACCGGATGGTACAACCTATACAACAACGGATCTGCGTGAAATTCAGGACTGGATTATCCGTCCGCAATTATTGACTGTTCGTGGCGTGACTGAAGTCAACTCAGTCGGCGGCTATGTCAAGCAGTTTCATGTGACACCCTATCCGGAAAAGCTGATTTCGATGGGTTTGACGCTGCAGGATGTCGTGACTGCATTGTCACTCAATAATCTGAATGTCGGTGCGGGTTATATTGAAAAAAGCGGTGAGCAGTATCTTGTCAGGGTTCCCGGTCAGGTCGCCAATCTGACGGAAATCGGAGAGATTATTCTTGGCAGTCGGCAGGGCATTCCGATACGTATCAAGGATGTGGCTGAGGTCATTATCGGCAAGGAATTGCGTAATGGCGCCGCGACACAGAACGGCCGGGAAGTCGTATTGGGAACGGCGCATATGCTGATTGGCGAAAACAGCCAGATTGTTTCAAAAGGGGTGGCAGCAAAGCTTGATGAAATTAATCGCAATCTGCCTGAGGGCATTGCTGCGACGCCGGTTTACAACCGCACGACGCTGGTCGACAAAACCATACAAACGGTCGCATCCAACCTGACCGAGGGTGCGATTCTGGTTATTGTGGTGCTGTTTCTGTTTCTCGGCAATTTGCGCGCGGCGCTGATTACTGCGCTGGTGATTCCGTTGTCCATGTTATTTACCTTGACCGGCATGGTCGCGAATAATGTCAGCGCCAATTTAATGAGTCTCGGTGCGCTGGACTTCGGCATTATCGTTGACGGCGCCATCGTCATTATTGAAAACTGCGTCCGTCATCTGGCGCAGGAACAGGCGCGGCTTGGCAGGCGCTTGACATTGTCTGAACGTTTGTCGGTTGTCTTTCTGGCCAGTAAGGAAACGCGTAGAGCGTTGCTCTTCGGACAATTGATCATCATGATTGTCTACATTCCGATTTTTGCGCTTACCGGTGTCGAAGGCAAAATGTTTCATCCGATGGCATTTACCGTGGTGACTGCGTTGTTTGGCGCGATTATTCTCTCGATTACCTTTGTGCCTGCGGCGGTGGCGTTGTTCCTGAGTGGCGATATCCGGGACAGGGAAAGCAAGGTGGTTGTGTATTCCAAGCAGCTATACCTGCCCATGCTGAACTGGGCGTTGCGTAATCAGGCGTTAACGATAACGCTGGCGGTTACTGTGATGGTGCTTTCCGGATTACTGGCAACCCGGCTGGGCAGCGAGTTTGTGCCGAGTCTGAATGAAGGCGATATTGCGCTGCATGCGATCCGTATTCCCGGCACCAGTCTGACTACGGCCATCGAGATGCAAAACGAGCTTGAAGAAAAGATCAAAACCTTTGCGGAAGTTGAACGCGTATTTTCCAAGATCGGTACTGCGGAAATCGCGACCGATCCGATGCCGCCGAGCGTCGCGGATATTTTTATCATTCTGAAGGATCAGGATGAGTGGGAAGGGCCGCATAAAACCAAGGCCGAACTGATCGCCGCCATGGAGCGGGCGGTCGGTGCAGTGCCGGGCAATAATTATGAATTCACGCAACCGATACAGATGCGTTTTAACGAGCTGATATCGGGCGTGCGCGCCGATGTGGCGATCAAGGTTTTTGGCGACAACATGGATGTACTGCATGATGTCGGCGACAGGATTCTTTCAGTGATCGAAAAAATCCCCGGGGCGGCGGATGCCAAAATTGAGCAGCTGACCGGTTTGCCGATGCTGTCCATTCAAATGGATCGCGTTAAAATGGCGCGCTACGGATTGAATGTTTCAGATGTGCAGAATGTTATCGCGATTGCGGTCGGGGGGTTGCCAACCGGACTGATTTACGAAGGTGACCGCCGTTTTAATCTGGTTGTCCGTCTGCCCGAGCAATTGCGCGGGAATATCGATGCGCTGAAACGGCTGCCTGTTCAGCTGCCGAACGCGGTGCTGAATGTACAGCCAAACGCAGCCGCTCCTCCTGCGGCTTATCTGACGCTGGGCGATGTTGTGTCCTTCGATGTCATTGAAGGTCCGAATCAGATCAGCCGCGAGAACGGTAAGCGCAGAGTCGTCATCAGCGCCAATGTGCGCGGCAGCGATCTGGGTTCATTTGTGCATGAGGCGCAGTCACGGATTGCGAGCGAGGTACAGATTCCACCCGGTTACTGGGTTGCCTGGGGTGGGCAGTATGAGCAACTGGTTTCCGCGACGGAACGCCTGGTCGTAGTGGTGCCGGTTGCACTGGGTTTGATTTTTATGCTGCTGTATTTGATGTTCGGCAATTTGCGCGATGGTTTGCTGGTTTTTACCGGGGTGCCCTTTGCGCTTTCCGGTGGGATTCTTGCGCTATGGTTGCGCGATATACCGTTTTCCATTTCCGCGGCAGTGGGGTTTATTGCATTGTCAGGCATCGCTGTACTGAATGGTCTGGTGCTGTTAACATTCATTCGTAATCTGCGCGAACAGAATTACACGCTGGAAGATGCCGTCAAGACGGGCGCGCTAACCCGGCTGCGGCCTGTCTTGATGACAGGCCTGACGGATGCGATCGGATTTGTGCCCATGGCGCTGGCTGTCAGTATCGGCGCTGAAGTTCAGCGGCCATTGGCGACGGTTGTAATCGGCGGTATTCTGACTTCAACGGCGCTGACCATGCTGGTTCTTCCGGTGTTGTACCAGATTGCCGGTCGAGTGAAAGTTAGTGGAAAACAATCGAAATGAACGGATTTGTATTTAAGGGCATCTCTAATAAATCTATATTTTGTTACAATGCGTCGTTGTTCACAAAAAAACATTTCCTTACATATCAATTATATGTTGCGTCAATATTTTTGTTCTCGCCCCACTTCACCCTGTTTAAAACGCTGAATTTTTAGAGGTGTCCTTAACAGCCTGTTAAGCGATTATAGAAAGGTGTCGATATTTTTTACACTTTGGTTTTTCTTGTTTCATAAAATTACACAACAGGATTTTTAATGCATTGTATTTCAATGAAATAGAAATTCTGATGAAAGCTGGCCCGAAATTTGCTTGTATATTAAATAAGAACAGTATGTGCGTTTTTTGCGCGATTGCTGTTTGTCATGCGTGTTAAATTAAGTTCCACATTTTTTATGATGATTGAATAATCAAGCGCATTTGATCTGTCGTTGAAAAAACAGTAACAGAAATTTTTAATTAGATCTTTTAACAGAAGAGATTAAGCGGTATGGATAAAGATAAATCATTCGAGCAAACCGATCATTCAGAGTTCGCACAAAAAATGTGTAAGGAAAGCAGCATGAAAAAGCAAAAAAGGAGAATGCTGTTGAAAGGCACCGCTGCTCTGCCTGTTGTTATGACGCTGTACAGCGGTGCGGCCTTGGCGCGTACCAGTAATATTACCGGGGAAGCTGCTTCAGTGACCGAGGCCGTCTTTGTAAATATGGGCAATGGTCCTCAATTGCTCTGTGTGCTGCCGAAAGATAAACTGGATAACGGCGCGTATGATTTGGGGGATACGCCGGGGTATACCCTGATTACAAACCCTTCGATAAATCCACTCTCCGATGATCCTGCGACAATTTTGGCAAAAAAAAATGCGCAGCTGGAAAATTGTCATTTGCTTGGGGGCATCATGATTTCGGGGGCGGCTTTTACCTCTATTGCGGCCAAGACGAGTGCTTTTGATAATCTTATGATACTGTGATGCGAATAAAAACCGCTTAATAGCGGCCGCAAACCCAAATTAAGAGCGTCTCTAAAACTAAATGAGAGGCGCGCGTTTTCTTGTAACCTTGTTAATACATTATTCATGAGTTGCGTATCGCGCTATGCGTTGGCTATCAGATAATTTTCACGCGCTTTTGGTTGCGGATTGGGATGGAGAGTATACGGTGTTTCAGCCCGATTCCGGAAAGACACATTTTTTGAATCACATGAGCATGCAAATGCTTTCATTTTTAAGCCGGCATCCGGTCTCAACCATGGAAATCTGCAATTATCTGAGCAGGCAATCCGGACAGGAATCAGATAAAAACTTTCAAGACAATATTGGAAAAATACTCTATCATTTTGATACATTGGGTTTAATCAAAAAGGAAAGTTAGCGATTCCAGGCATGACGGTCAACCAGATTCCATTTCAGGAATTTCTCATGCTGCTGCATAACCAGGGCCTCAAAGTAGCGATGGGTCCTTTTAATGTGCGCATACAGACGCGCCACCAGCCGCTCATCAAGCAGCTTTATATGCTTTACAGCCACTACCGGCTGGTGCAGGACGAAATTATCGAGTTTCATGTACGCATCAATACCGAACGTTCAATAAAGAATCCGCTGAGATTGAATGTCCGTTTTCTGATTGACGGTCAATCTCCTTTTGAAAGTTTTCCGGAAGAGCAGGCGCTGGCTGTGCTGGAATGGGGAATCAATCTTGCCATAGCCGTTCGTGTCAATCATCTTTTGTTGCTGCATTCCGCGGTGGTTGAGAAGAAAGGCGCTGTCGCCCTGTTTCCAGCCTGGCCGGGCAGCGGCAAGACTACGCTGTGCACAGCACTGTGTCATCGTGGATTCCGCCTGTTTTCAGACGAATTCGGATTAATGGATTACCAGCGCGGTGTTTTTTATCCAATACCCCGCCTGATGCCGCTGAAGAATGAATCCATAGCGGTGATCCGCAAACATCTGCCGCAGGCTGTAATCGGTCAGCCTATACCGAATACGCACAAAGGCACTGTCGCGCATGTCCGTCCGCCCAAAGAAAGCATGCAGTTGTCAGGAAATGCAGCAAAAGCCCGGTGGATTATTTTCCCTAAATGGATTGCGCAAGCAGAAACACGACTGGAACCCATTGCTGACGCTGAGGCATTCATGCTGTTGGCAAGTAACGCCTTCAATTATGAGGTTCTTGGGGCAAGCGGGTTTCGCGCAGTTGAACAGCTGGTTGCCAGTTGCGATTGTTATACGCTGACCTATTCCGATTTAGATGAAGTAACAACTGCACTGCATCATTTGGTCGATGAATCCTGATTACCGCCACCATCAGATTCTACTTGAGGCGCTGAAAAACCCGGAATGCCTTGCGCATTACAAGGATGCAGAGTGGGAGTTGCTGATCAGGCTGGCGAGGCGTGTAAAGCTGCTGGGGCGTTTGGCGTTGCTGGTAAAAGAACACGGCCTCTGGGAGAGCGTGCCATTAAGGGTGACGAGTCAGCTGGCATCCGCGTTGGTTCAGGCCGGGAGGCTGCGGCAATCGACACTATGGGAATTGAACAGAATTTCATGGGCGCTGGAAGGCTTCGATACCACCATTGTTGCACTTAAGGGCGCTGCCTATGCGCTGGCCGGTTTGCCTTACTCCGAGGGAAGGCTGTCTGTTGATCTCGACCTGTTGGTGCCCGAGAGCGATCTGGCCGATATCGAATCTTTGCTCAAGATTAAAGGATGGCGGAATCGTCCGATCTCGATGTATGACGAGCACTACTATCGTGTCTGGAGTCATGAAATTCCGCCACTTGTTCACGCTGAGCGGGAAACCGAGGTCGATATCCATCATACCCTTGCGCCGCTGACCAGCCGATTAAAAATCGATACCGGGCTGCTGTTTGCTGATGCGCTGGCAACACCGCGTACTAAAGTAAAGTTACTCTGTCCGGTCGATATGACGCTGCATTGCGCGGTTAACCTTTTTCAGAATAACGAATTGGCCGACGATTTGCGTGATCTGCTGGATTTGCATGACTTGATGGTTTTTTTCAGTCATCAGGATGCCGGTTTCTGGATCCATCTCATTGATCGCGCCAATCAGTTGAAACTGGGGCGCATTCTTTATTACGGTCTTTATTTCAGTCAACTGATTTTCAGGACACCCGTGCCGGAAGGTACTACGGGCCGGTTGTATGCAAAACCCGGCAGTATGGAACGCAGGATAATGCACTGGCTGGTTCCGCCGGCACTGTTTCCGCAGCATCCGGACAAGCCGCGGAAACGGGTTGCGCTGGCGCGATGGATACTCTACTTGCGCAGTCATCTTATACGCATGCCATTGTATATCCTGTTGCCGCACCTGGCTTATAAAGCAGCGCGTGCTGTAAAGGCAAAAAGTAAGGCAATGATGCGCTGACGAATTTCAGGACATCTCAAAAAAGTCCATATTTCCTTACATATCAATCATATGCGGCGTCGATATTTTTTGTTCTCGCCTCGTCTTGCTCGTTTCTCATTTAAAACTCTGAATTTTCAGAGACGCCCTTTATGCATACGCAACAATAAAATTGCCGCGTTCCTGTGCGAATTTTATGGTCAGAAAGCGTACGCCGGCAGAAACATACTCTTCTTCTGCCTGTTGAAGATGCGTAACTTCTGCTACCGCATTGAAATACGGCGCTTCTATTTTAATGATGTCATGAACGCCGAGCAATGAGCGGGTTAAAAAACGCATACCTTTTGGCGATAAGTCCTGCAGCACACCATGACGTGGCATATCAGGCCAATGCCGATAAAATGCAAGTAATCCGGCAGCGCAGGCGCGCGAGCAGGCACGATTTTTTTGCGTGAGCAGTCCGGTTTGATCTATCGCAATTGCAATGGGCAAAGGACTCTGGCATTCCAGGCATAGCGCGTTTGGATAAAACTCCGGTTGATACACAAACGGCGTATGGCAAAAAACGCAGTGACGCAGAGCTGTTGTTGTGTCCGGCCGGATGTGTGGATGTTTTCTGGTGTTTGCACTGATTCCGGGAATCAATGCGCCATACTGGCATGCAGATTGTGATTGTTCTGGTTGCGGATTGACGTTGCCGGCAAGAAGACTATCGTAGCGCATGCGTATTGCCGGATTTGCCAGCACGGCAAAGGCTTCGTCCAACACATCCGGATTCTGCAAAGGGTAGCCGGTTAATACGGTGTAGCTTGCGATAATAATAGCCATTGAGGCGTCAGGCTGAATCTGCAATATACGGTAATAATTGCGCCGGTTTCCGGAAACAATTTTACCGTCCTGTCCATGCAGGTTTGTAACCTGCCTTGAAGCAAACGAACCCAGGCTTAATTTTCTGATCGAATACTGTCTGCGTAGCTGACGATCATAAATTCTGCGTTTTAGCGGATCCTGCAAGACGATCAAGGCGGTATTCAATAAATACGCCTGTGCATCGGCAAAATCCTGGTCGGCGAACAGGTGCAGCTCTCGCATCAAAACACGATAATTGCTTGTGATGACGGCCAGAGGGGCATCTGGCTGGGTGCTCAGCAATCGATAGAAGTTACGCCGTTCTTTTATCATAGGGGATTAATATCCACGGGCGGGTATAACGCGTGTTGGCAGGGCTGCCAGCCGGAAAAATTTAATGCTATCAATCAAATACAAATGAATCAATACGTTTTTCACTTTTTGTGCCGGTTCAGTGTGCAAGACGTTCTGATTTTAAATCTGATCTGCGCTTTCCGGGTTCAGGTTTTTCACCGAAGCGAATGACTATAAGGCAGCGTGCCTGCATTATAAGGGCATGTTATATCTAAAATCCCTAATGACATGATGGACTTAATTTGCTTGATGCGTGTGATAAACCATTCTTTGAAGCGTTATAATACCCGCCAAATCTAAATAATGAATTGACTATAAACAATATGTCCAGACAACAAATTCAAAGAACACCACTGCTTTATGGCGATGACGTCAATGCGAAACGCGAAGAGATACGCGCTTATTTTCACGGTACGCTGGATTGTTACGAGCAGTTGTTTAAAACGCTGCGCAATGATGCCGCGTATTATGAAAAACCGATTGCGTTGCGCCATCCGTTGATTTTCTACTATGGCCATACCGCGACTTTCTTTGTTAATAAATTGATATTGGCTGGTTTGATTGCTGAACGTATCAATCCCAGATTTGAATCCATGTTCGCGGTCGGCGTGGACGAAATGAGCTGGGACGATCTGGATAATAAGCATTACGACTGGCCTGCGGTTGTGGAAGTCGCCGAATATCGCGGGAAAATGCGCGATATGGTGGACAAACTGATCAGTGATTTGCCGCTGGTATTGCCAATTACCTGGGAAAGTCCTTTCTGGCCGATTCTGATGGGCATAGAGCATGAACAGATTCATCTGGAGACTTCGTCTGTGCTGATCCGCCAGCATGCCATTGCGTATGTTCGACCGCAGGAGGGCTGGATGCCCTGCAAAGAAACAGGCGCTGCGCCGGAAAATGAGCTGGTCAATGTGCCTGCCGGCGCAGTAGCAATCGGCAAAAATAAGGCCACGCATCAGCATTACGGCTGGGACAATGAATACGGCGCGCATAGTGCCGATGTTGCTGCGTTTCAGGTCAGCAAATATCTTGTCAGTAATCAGGAGTATCTGTCCTTTGTCAATGACGGGGGATATCAAACCGATGATTACTGGGAAGAAGAAGGTCTTTCGTGGCGCAGCTTCAGTAAAGCAGAGCAGCCAGCTTTCTGGATCAGGAAAAACAATGGCTGGTTTATGCGCACCATGACGGATGAGATTCCCATGCCATGGGACTGGCCTGTCGACGTCAATTATCATGAAGCCAAGGCTTTTTGCAACTGGAAAGCAAAAACAACCGGCCAGCCTGTCAGATTACCTACTGAAGACGAATGGTATCGCTTGTACGATCTGGCTGGATTGTCTGAAGTGCCGCATGATAAGCCGGCAGCTGGCAATCTGCATCTTGATTATTATGCATCAAGCTGTCCGGTTGATGCATTTCCGCAAGGGGATTTTTACGATATTGTCGGTAATGTCTGGCAATGGACGGAAACACCGACGTATCCTTTTGAAGGTTTTGATGTGCATCCCTTGTACGATGATTTCACCACGCCGACTTTTGACAATCAGCATAATCTGCTCAAGGGCGGTTCGTGGATTTCCTGCGGCAACGAAACGCTGCGCAGTTCGCGCTATGCTTTCCGCAGGCATTTTTTTCAGCACGCCGGTTTTCGTTATGTCGTTTCCGACGCGCCGGCTGCGATGCAAGCTTCAAATTATGAAACCGACAAACTGTTGTCGGAATATGCTGAGTTTCATTATGGCGACAGTTATTTTGATGTACCCAATTTCCCCAGGGCGCTTGCCGAAATCGCGATCAAAGCCATGGGCGACCGGCCGGCCGGAAAAGCACTGGATCTGGGATGCGCGTCCGGGCGGGCCACGTTTGAGCTTGCGCGTCATTTCGATCATGTTACCGGTATCGACTTTTCGGCACGCTTTATCGGTCAGGGCGTACAGTTGGCGCAACAAGGCATATTGCGCTATACGCTGATTGATGAAGGCGATCTGGTATTTTACAGAGAGCGTACCCTGAACGGTTTGGATCTGGAAAGCGTCAAGGACAAGGTCGAATTTTATCAAGGCGATGCCTGCAATCTGAAACCGCTGTTTTCGGGCTATGACCTGATTCTGGCGGCGAATCTGATTGATCGTCTCTATGAACCGGCTAAGCTGCTTAATTTGATTCATACGCGCATCAATTCTGGCGGATTGTTGATGATTGCTTCGCCGTATACCTGGCTTGCCGAACATACCCGGCGGGAGTTCTGGATCGGCGGTTTCAAACGCGACGGTGAAAACTTCACGACACTGGACGGTCTGAAAGAAATACTTGGCAAACATTTCAGGCTGTTGCAGGGCCCGCAGCCGGTGCCATTCGTTATCCGTGAAACGAGCCGCAAGCACCAGCATACGTTGTCAGAAGTGACCCTCTGGGAGAAAATTTCTTGAGTGATGGATTCGATTCGGGCTACTTCGATCAGATAATCCAGCGCGCAGGGACAAACAGCACCAAATACGACGGACGATCCGCCATGTTTGGCAGGGAGGATGTTGCGCCGGTCTGGGTGGCGGATATGGATTTTCCTGCGCCGCCCGCGGTTACCGAAGCGCTGATAAAACGCGCCAGGCACCCGATATATGGATACACGCAGTATCCGGATAGCCTGTTTGAAGCTATTATCGACTGGGTGCGGCGGCGGCATGTCTGGGCGATTGAACGCGAGTGGATTGTTATGTGTCCGGGCGTGGTACCCTCACTCAACGCCACGGTGATGGCGCTGACCAAGCCCGGAGACTCGGCCATTATTCAGCCGCCTGTTTACTTTCCTTTTTTTTCGGCGGTGACCCAGACTGGCCGGACATTGATCCAGAATCCGCTGAAGCTGGAGAATGGTCGGTACAGTATGGATTTTGATCATCTTGAACAGTGCATCCATGATGCGAAAGTTCGTCTGCTATTGTTCTGTTCACCGCATAATCCGGTGGGCCGCGTTTGGTCTCCCGGTGAGTTAGCGCGGTTGTTGCAGATTGCCGGGAAGCATGAACTGGTTATTTTCTCCGATGAAATTCACGCCGACCTGATTTATCCGGGCCATCGGCATACCGTGCTGGCGACGCTCGAAGGCAGCACAGGTCGGGTCATCACGGCAATGGCGCCGAGCAAAACCTTCAACATTCCGGGTTTGAATCTATCCGCACTGATTATTCCCGACGAGACGTTACGCAAAACGATTGTCGAGGTCTTCAATGCCTGGCATGTCAGCGCCTCAAATCCCTTCAGCGTCACCGCGTTCGAAACCGCATACCGCGAAGGCGATGCCTGGCTCGAAGCGTTGTGTAAGTATCTGCGCGATACGCGAGACTGCGTGGCAACTTTTTTGGCTGAACATTTGCCTCAAATTACATTGATTTCTTCGGAAGGTACTTATTTGCTCTGGCTTGATTGCAGTGCATTAAACATGAATGACGCCGATCTAAAGCATTTTTTTATCCATCAGGCAAAAGTTGGCATGAGTCCGGGTATCTTGTTTGGCAATGAGGGCAGCGGTTTTATGCGATTGAATATCGGCGCGCCCCGGGAAGTCATCATGCAGGTACTCAGAAATATTCAGAGTGCTTTGACTTGAGGGTAATAGCGGATTGATTTGGCCGGGGCGGCCCTTTATCAGACCGCGGTTGCTTGAATCGCCGCGGTTTCGAAGCGGCTGACTGCGTCGATGACCGCGTCGGAAGTCGATCTGAAAAGGCCGTGGTAGTAATATGTTTCGCCGGTGCGCGTGGTGAGCTTTATTTTGCATTTAATGAGCCGGGTGTTTTGTGCTCTAACGGCGTAGCGGGTTTTCATGACAGCTTTCCTTGAACTGGTTCATCCTGTTGAAAATATGCACGTCATTCTATAAAAGCGTGCGGCACGTGAAAGACGCTACAAGAAGGGTAAAGTGGCCTTAATTTGTTTTTTTTGTGCTTGTTCTTCGGAGTTTAGGTATGTTTTTCGGGTATTTTTCAGGCGCGTCTTTTTAGACGGGGTATTTTTGTTCATGTTATAGTGAGGGTCTTTGACAATTTGTTGTATTAATAACATTTTGTTTATTAGTATTTTTTAGTGTATAAATTGCAGGAAATACTGTTACGCCGGTTTTTTCGAATTTCTTTTTTCTTTTGTGTCTTGAAAGATTGCGTTATTGGATTATGACGCAGTGGCATGAGGCATACAGCCAAAGTTTTAACGGTTGATTAATCGTTATTGATTGGCCTGCATTTGAAGTCTGGATGCAAGGCAGCGAGGCTTTTCTTGTATCGCAATTTAATTGAATAGATTTTTCTGTTTCTGTCAGGTAAAACAACAGGATTTTTTCATCACGCCTGACGCCGGCGGCAGTTTCTCCACTTGGCAATTTTTATCATGAGGAGAAAAAGATTGTTATGGCACTTCTGAAATCAAATCAAATCAAAGCGGTTCGATTTAACACCAGGCCTGAAGCTTTTCAGGTTTATACGGAACGCCAGCTGGATAAGATAGACGCATTGACGCTGCTGACCGAGGCGCAGCGTTTTGAGATGAAAGTCGTGGCGCATGTTTTGCCTTTCCGGGTAAACCGCTACGTGATCGACAATCTGATTGACTGGAAAAATATTCCGGATGACCCGATTTTCAAATTGGTATTTCCGCAAAGAGAAATGCTTTCGGAAGATGATTTTGATCAAATGGCCGCCATTCTGCGCAGTACGGACGATCGCGGTCTGATTGTGAATAAAGCCAACGAGATCAGGAAAAAACTGAATCCGCATCCTGCCGGGCAACAGACGTTGAACGTGCCTTACCAAAATGACGAACCGATCGATGGCGTTCAGCACAAATACCGTGAAACCGTATTGTTTTTTCCCAGCCAGGGCCAGGTCTGTCATAGCTTCTGCACTTTCTGCTTTCGCTGGGCGCAGTTCATCGGCGATAAAAATCTGCGCTTTTCCTGTAAGGAAGCGGACAAGCTGCGCGAGTATCTGGCTGGGCATAAAAACATCAGCGACCTGTTGATTACCGGAGGCGATCCCATGGTGATGAAAACCGATCATCTGGCGGTATATCTTGAATCGTTAATAAAACCCGAACTGAATCATATTCAGACAATACGTATTGGAACCAAATCGTTGAGTTTCTGGCCGCAGCGTTTTGTCAGTGACGATGACTCGGATAGCCTGCTTGAATTGCTGGAGAAAATAACCAAAACGGGCAAGCATGTCGCGATTATGGCGCATTACAATCACTGGCGTGAAATGGCCACGCCGTTAGCTCAGGAAGCGATTCGCCGTTTGCGCGCAGCAGGCGTGGTGATCCGTACGCAATCTCCTTTGCTGAATCATATTAACAATGATCCGGATGTCTGGGTCCGCATGTGGCGAGAACAGGTGCGTCTGGGATTAGTGCCTTATTATATGTTTGTCGAGCGCGATACCGGTGCGCGCCGTTATTTCGAAGTTCCGCTGGTGCGGGCCTGGGAAGTTTATCGACAGGCGATACAGCGCGTGTCCGGGCTGGCGAGAACCGTGCGCGGGCCGTCGATGAGTACCGGACCGGGTAAAGTCGAAATTCAGGGTGTATCTACAATACGGGGCGAAAAGGTTTTTGTTTTACGGTTCATCCAGGCACGTAATCCTGACTGGGTGCAGCGGCCTTTTTATGCGCAATTTGATCCTGAAGCGACCTGGTTGGAACATTTAAAACCGGCTTTTGGGGAAAAGCAGTTCTTTTTTCAGGATGAGTACGATGCTATCTGTAGAGACAAATTCGCATCAGAAAGTTGTTAATGGTTTTAACTGCTTTTGTTTGAATCGCAAACGACTGAAAATGGAAAAAGTGGTGGATGTCACATTTTTGTCATGTTAACTCGGCTATTCTACCGCTGATCTGTTGTGTAATTTATGGCTTATTTACTGCCTGCATAACAGATCAATTCTGTTGAACTGCAATCGGAATGGGTTTGTCGGCATGCAGTGTTTTAAACGATCGTTTCATTGTGCTATCTAATTAAATTGCTGAATAAAGGAAATTCCTGTGACTGAAGCGCGAGACCTTGTTTTGCAACGCGATCGTCAATCGACAGCAGAGCGCATCTGCTAATCGGTTAAACAGCTGTTTATTGAAACCATGGATCATTTATAATTATCCCTCTGCCGAGGCTTGCTATACTATAAGTATTTAAGCATATTCATGTTTTACTTGTTATTGACTGTTTTTGTGGTGGTGTTGATTTACGGACCTTCCTATTGGGTCAGGTATACGCTTGAAAAATACAGTCACCCCGATGATCGCTATCCAGGCACCGGCGCCGAGCTGGCACGCATTCTGCTTGACTGGGCCAAACTTCATTCTGTTAAAGTTGAAGTGACCGAGCAGGGCGATCATTATGATCCTATTGAAAAAGCAGTAAGACTGACGCCGGAAAAATACAATGGCAAATCGTTGACTGCAATTACTGTGGCTGCGCATGAAGTCGGTCATGCGATCCAGGATCGGGATGGTTACCCGCCACTGAGATTGCGCACCCGCCTGGTGCAGATTGCGGCGCCTGCGGAGAAGCTGGGTGCCGCGATTCTTATGCTGGCCCCGGTCGTTATGGCTGCAACGCGTGCGCCTGTCGCCGGCGCATTGTTTTTTGCCGGCGGGCTGCTGACACTGGGCGCGGCAACGCTGGTGCATCTGGTGACTTTGCCGATGGAAATGCATGCCAGCTTTTCGCGCGCCCTGCCTATGCTGGAGAAAGGTGGATATTTGCACAAAGGCGACGAACGGCATGCCCGTCGCATATTGCGCGCGGCCGCTTTGACTTATGTGTCCGCATCGTTGATGACACTGTTGAATATTGGCCGCTGGTGGGCGATACTTCGGCGTTGAAGTGAGGGGATAATGCGGGGATAAATTAGCAGACTGTTAAGCGATTAACACGCCAGAAGTATTGAATACCGGTTTTTTTATTTTAACGCTAAGTATTGAGGGATTCAGAAATGAGGCATTTGTATTATCGACAACGACTGGTGAGATCCGGGCGCGGCTTTACGCTGCTTGAATTGCTCGTTGTCATGGTTATTATCGGTTTGCTGGCTGCTTATGTCGGTCCTAAATATTTTTCCCAGGTCGGTAAATCGGAGATCAAGATGGCGCAAGCGCAAATTGACGCGCTTGAAAAAGCATTGCATCAATACCGTCTGGATGTCGGCAGTTATCCTTCGACCGAAAATGGTCTGGCGGCCTTGATTGCGCAGCCCAGCAACGAGCCCCGCTGGCAAGGCCCTTATCTGTCAAAAGCGCCACCTCAGGATCCCTGGGGACGTCCGTATGTCTATAAATACCCTGGCGACAATGCCGAGTTTGATCTGTTCTCAATGGGTAAGGACGGGCAGATAGGCGGTGAAGGCGAAGCTGCTGATATTACAAACTGGTAAACAGAATTTTCGATTTGATTCATGCGCTATGAAGTAAAAGCTGTAATGTCCGGGCAAGGCACTGTTCACCTTGAACTGGAAGCCAACAGCGAAGAGGAAGCACGCCGTCAGGTTCTGGCGCGCGGCGGCATGGTGCTGAGCGTTAAGCGCAGATTGACCGGTTTGTCGTTCAAGTCGCGGACGCGTTTTCCACTGGTACATTTCAGCCAGGAATTACTGTCACTGCTTACGGCGGGTCTGAGCCTTGTTGAATGCCTTGAAACACTGGTCGACAAGGAGCAGGATGCGGATAATCGAAAAATCATTCATGATTTGCTGGCGCGCCTGTATGAAGGCGTGACTTTTTCTCAGGCGCTGGACGCGTATCCTCAGGCATTTCCAATGCTCTATATTGCAACAGTGCGCGCCAGTGAGCGAACGGGAGATCTGGCTGAGGCATTGACACGCTTTGTAACGTACCAGACGCAGATGGATTTTGTCCGTAAGAAACTGGTTGGCGCTTCAATTTATCCGGTTCTGCTGTTGGTGGTCGGTTTACTGGTGTCATTGTTTCTGCTGGTTTTTGTCGTACCCAAATTCAGCGCTATTTATGACGACATGGAGTCCGATCTGCCCTGGTTATCGGTTTTACTTATCGAATGGGGGCACTTTGTCCAGGAACGCGGTTGGGAAGTGGCGATCTTTGCGCTGGTGTCGGTTGTGGCGATAGGTTACGCAGCCTCCCGGCAGTCTTTTCGCGTCTATCTGATGCAATTGCTGTGGCGTATCCCGGCAATAGGAGAACGTATGCGCGTTTATCAGCTGGCGCGTTTTTACAAAACGCTGGGTATGCTGCTGCGTGGCGGTATACAGATTACACAGGCGCTTGAAATGGTGAGCGGCTTGCTGCAATCGCATTTTCGCCCAAGAATAGAGGCTGCGGCAAAGCGTATACGTGAAGGCCAGACAATTTCCAGCGCGATGGAGTCCGAGGGATTGACGACTGCTGTCGGGAATCGCATGCTGCGCGTGGGAGAACGCACTGGACTAATGGGCGATATGATGGAACGCATCGGTAATTTTCATGACGAGGAAATCGCACGATGGGTTGAGTGGACTACTAAACTGATCGAGCCGATTTTGATGGCGGTGATAGGCACGGTCATCGGTGGTATTATCATTCTGATGTATATGCCTATTTTTGAACTCGCCGGCAGTATTAACTGATTGACATGCAAATGCACGCAGAAGAGCAGCACGAAAACAAATTGCCCTTGGATATCAATTATCTGAGTCATGTGCGAGCGGAGGCATTAAAACGCGGTGTTTCCGTCTTTGAAATGCTGGAAGAGGCCAGCGGTTTCTCATCGCACGATTTAATTCATGAGCTTGGGCGTTTGCTTCATATTCCACCGGTGGAGATGAAAACGATTCATACGCTGGAGCCTGCTTTCGATATTCTGCCTTTTTCCGAAGCAACCCGGCATGAGTGTGTGCTGTTCAGGGATAAAGATGTCTATCTGCTGGTGATCAGCGATCCATTTTCCTCGCAACTGCGTTTGTGGGCGGAAGAACATTTTGTCATGAATGTCGAATGGCGTTTGATTCATCCGGCGGATCTGGCGGCATTTTTCGCCAAGCAGGAAAAAAACATGCGGGCGATGGATCATGTGTTGCCCGACCAGAGCCTGGTTGAAATTCAGAGCAGCGTCGAGGATTTGTCGCTGAAAACAATCAGCGAGGGCACCAGTCAGGTTGTTCGTCTTGTGCATTCCACATTGTATGATGCGCATAAGTCGCAAGCCAGTGATATTCATCTGGAAATGGTTCCCGGCGCATTATCGATCAAATACAGGATTGACGGTGTTCTGATGTCTATCGGCGTCATCAAGGGCGCGGATCTTGCAGAGCAGGTGATTTCAAGAATCAAGGTCATGTCCGAACTCGATATCGCTGAGCGGCGCGTGCCACAGGACGGCCGTTTCAAGGTCTCGATTCAGGGACGTGAAATTGATTTCCGGGTTTCCATCATGCCAAGCATTTTCGGCGAAGACGCCGTGCTGCGTATTCTCGACCGTCAGGCATTGTCCGATCATGTGGAAGGATTGACGCTTAACCAGCTGGGCTTCAATCCGGCGGATATCCAGTTGTTGCGCCGTTTGAGCTCGGAACCCTACGGTATGCTGCTGGTGACCGGGCCAACCGGGAGCGGCAAAACGACCTCGCTTTATGCCGCCATATCCGAGGTGAACAAAGGCCACGACAAGATCATCACCATTGAAGATCCGATCGAATATCAGTTACCCGGCGTGTTGCAGATTCCAGTCAATGAGAAGAAAGGACTGACGTTTGCACGCGGACTGCGCTCCATTCTCAGGCACGATCCCGACAAAATCATGGTGGGCGAGATTCGTGACGCCGAAACCGCGCAGATCGCGATTCAGGCGGCGCTGACCGGACACCTTGTTTTTACCACGGTGCATGCGAACAATGTCTTTGATGTGATCGGACGTTTTTCGCATATGGGCGTTGATCCTTATAGTTTTGTCTCCGCGCTGAACGGCATTGCAGCACAGCGGCTGGTGCGCCTGTTATGTCCGCATTGTACTGTCGACGAACGCCCGAGCGATGAAACGATTGCGGAATCCGGTATCGACAGCGAACACGCCAGAACTTTCAGATTCCGTGCCGGTAAAGGCTGTGGGCAGTGCCGCGGCAGCGGTTACCGGGGGCGTAACGCCATCGCGGAGATACTTCTGCTCAATGATGAAATCCGGGAATTGATTATCGCGCAGGAGCCGATACGAAAAATCAAGGAAGCCGCGCGGAAAAACGGCACGCGTTTTTTGCGTGAAGCGGCCCTGGATATGGTCAAGAACGGCGCAACCAGTCTGGAGGAAGCCAATCGTGTCACTATTGTGGCGTGATCAGATTGATGTCTTTCTGGCGCCCGGTCGTATCGACCTCGCGCAATCATCGCGTGGCTTCAAGCCCGTGAAGCAGCCAGCAGTTCATTCGGTAATGACTGCTCAGGTTGCTTTGCCGGAACCGGGGCATGCCGCTTGGGAAAAATCTTTGCAGCAGCTCGATGAAATTTTGCCGGCGCGCGCCGGCGCGGGAATGGCAATAACGCTGTCCAATCATTTTGTCCGTTACGCGACACTGACGCCGCAGGTGGAAATTACTTCACCTGAAGAAGTGATGGCTTATGCGGATTTCCGCATGCGCGAAATTTACGGAGCCCGAGTTGATCACTGGGTGATCAGCATCAGTAGTTGGGATCCTGTTTATGGCGCCATCAGCGCTGCGATTCCGCAGGAGTTGATGGCAAAAATAGAAGAAACTTCCGAGCGTCACGCTATCCGGTTGAATGGTATTGAGCCTTATTTTACGGCTGTGCTGGATCGATGGGAGAAACAGATTGATCCCAAAAAATCTTATGTTGCCGTCATCGAAACCGGCCGATTGTGTATCGGGGTGCTGGAAAACAATAGCTGGCGCAATATCCGCAATCAGCGGGTTCAGCATAATCAGCGTAATCCGCAGAGTGTTGCGGAAGCATTATGGGCCGCGCTTGATCAGGAGGCAGTGTTGTCCGGACATAAAAATACCATCGAACAGGTTTTTCTGTTTGCGCCCGAACATCCGTCGCTCGTTCTGCCGTCGGATTGCGGCTGGCAGACAATCCCATTACCAACTGAAAATAAGGCCGTGCCCGGACACTATCCCAAACCGTTGACTGAGTCTGCAGGGGGAAGTGCATGTCGCGCATGAAACTCAGTTTTCCCTATTCCGGACAGAATGTACGCGGTATCGATATTTCGCTGCTGCTCATCGGCCTGATTGTTTTGCTTGCTGCGTTTTATCAATTCAAGCGCATTTCAGAAGAATCTAGTTATTGGAGTGTGCGCGTCGAGAAGCTGGAAAAAGAACAACCCAGGACAACAACCGTCACCGCGCGCACGCGCACTGCATCGCGCAGTCGTGAAACGGGTCAGGAGATCAGCAGGGATCTGGAAAAGGCGAATGTCATTCTGCAGCAAATCAATCTGCCGTGGGAATCGCTGTTTGATTCTATCGAGAATATTACTTCCGAGGATATTGCGTTGCTGTCATTGCAGCCCAATGTGACTAACCGGACGCTGCGTATTCGGGGAGAAGCCCGAAATATGGCAGTACTGCTTGATTTTATCGAAGCGATGGAGCGCGAAGTCATTTTTGAGAAAGCGCATCTGGTCAATTACAAGATTAAACAGGATAGTCCTTACCGTCCGGTCGATTTTTTATTAACCGCGGTGTGGACGGCGAGAACGTGAATCAGGAATTAATCCAACGCCAATTCAATCGCATCATGCAGCAATTGCGCTGGCAGCTGGCGCGCCTCGGGCCGATGGGAAAGATCGGCGTGGGATTCTTCGTTGTCGCCGGTATTTTTTTTCTGGGTGCAGTGTTGCCCGCAAAGAAAGAACTCAAAACACTGGAGGAGCGCGCTGAAACATTGCAGTTGCAGGCCAGAGAACGCTTGTTATCCGGCGATGTATCGGCGGTCGAAAAGCAGTTGACCAACGATCAGGCGTTGCAGGCTTTTTATGAATTCTTTCCGCGTTTCGATTCGTCACCCTACTGGATTCGTGAGCTGGTTCAGGCTGCCCAGAAGCAGGGCGTGGAAATCAACAGCAGTGATTTTAAACTGACACTTGAGCGCGATTGGCGCTTGTCACGGTATGAAATCATTATGCCGGTGCGCGGACGCTATTCACAGATTCGCGGTTTTATGGCTGATGCATTGGAAGCTGTGCCAAACATGGCGATAACCGGTTTTGCCGTCAAACGCGACAATATCCAGTCAACGCAGCTCGAGATGCGCCTTGAGATCAGTCTTTACCTGAACGAATAAACGCATGGATCCAGCTGAAAAAAAACGCAAGATCATTATCGGCGCAGCGCTGGTGGCAACGCTGATCGCTGCGGTGCTGGTCGAAGACGAAGACGAGACAACGCTAGACACGGTGGAGCCGACAGCATCAACCCGGACGGCAAAACCGTCATCCGCGCGCACACCCGTTCCGGATGTGCGAAATAACTACCTGAATGTCGATCAGCTCGGACAACGAAAATTCGATGCTCTGGCGGGGGATCTGTTCGCATCGAATTCATGGGCACCCAAGCCGCCGCCGGTTACGCCGCAACAGCAAGCCGCCATGTTGCTGCAGCAACAGCAGCATGCGCAACCCAAAGCGCCGCCCCCGGCGCCAACGCCACCGCCTTTGCAGTTCAAGTATATTGGTAAAGCCATTGAAGGCAATCAGACCTGGGTGTTCCTCACGCAGGCCGACGAGAACTACATCGCCAGGATCGGTGAAAAAATTGATGACCAGTATCGACTGGATACGATCAGCGATGAATCCGTCACGTTGACTTATCTGCCTTTGAATGCAAAGCAGGTTCTTCCTATTAATGACAATAAGCAAGCAGGAAATTTCCGATGAGAGTTAACAGGTTATTGAGAAACGTATTTGAAGCAGCCGACGCAAGGCAGAAACAGGCGAAGAAGCGGAGTTTATGTCTGATAAATGAGCATTCTGAGCCTGTTTTTAGCGCCGTAGTGGCAACGCAGATCGTTTTTCAGCAGCCTGTTCAACGATGCGCTGTTTTTTTATTGATTCTGGTTCTGTTTCTCAGCGGTTGCGCAATCAATAACAAAACTTTCCTGAACCGGAACAAAACATTCGAAGAAGGCCAGCGGCTGATTGAAATGGGCGAGCTGGAACTGGGTCTGATGCGTTTGGAGCAGGCCGCGCGCGAAGAACCCGATAACAAGGAAATACGTACAGTGCTGGCGCGTCAGCGCGACACCGTGCTCGGCCAGATGCTGGCTGATGCAAACAGTTCGCGGTTGTCCGGCGAGCTCGAATTTGCTGATGAAAAATACCAGCGGATTCTGGATTTATTTCCACGCAATGAAAGAGCACTGGCCGGGCTGGATGCAGTCCATCAGGATCGATACCATATCGCTTCCATCGAGTATGCGCAGCAATTGCTGACGCTTGACGATCTGGAGGGCGCAGAAAATGCTGTCAGAGCCGTGTTGCAGGAAAATCCGATGCAGCAACAGGCGCGGGAATTGATCAAGGAACTGAACAAGTACATCGCGCGCGCCGAGAGTGTGGATTTGACACTTGATACCGCTTTCAGTAAGCCGCTGTCAATGGAATTCAAGGATACCGAGCTTAAATCGGTATTTGAGATCATGTCACGCACCGCGGGAATCAATTTTGTGTTTGATAAGGATGTCCGGCAGGAAGCTAAAGTATCGGTATTTGTGCGCGACAATACCGTCGAGGATATCCTGAAGCTGCTGATGATGACCAACCAGCTGGCATATACCCGGCTGAACGACAATTCCCTGCTGATTTATTCGAATACGCCCGCCAAGCAGAAAGAATACCAGGAACTTATGGTGCGCAGTTTTCCGGTGGCTTATACCGACGTGAAACAGATGGTGGCCATGGTCAGGGGGCTGGTCAAAGCCAAGGATATTTATGTGAACGAACAGTTGAATCTGTTTATCATGCGCGATACGCTGGAGGCGATACGTATCGTCGAGAAACTGGTCGCGCTCAATGACCTGCCTGAGCCGGAAGTGATGCTGGAAGTGGCTATCATTACAATTGATCGTAACAATAGTTTCCTGCTGGGACCGAATCTGCCGAATCAGGCTTCTTTCAGCTTCACCAAAGCCGCACCTGCCGCGGCAACGGGGGGCACTTCGACAGCAGCAACGACGGCCGCGCTGTCAACGTTTAACGCGATCAATCAGGCGGGGTTTCCGAATTTAAAAAGCTTCGCCATCAGCGACAAAGTTACCATAGATTTTATGCATAGCCTGTCACTCGGCGATGTGCTGGCCAATCCAAGGATACGCGTGAAAAACCGTGAATCGGCCAAGTTTCATATCGGTACGCGCCAGCCTGTTTTCTCTGCGAGCGTTGCCGGTGGCGGGATCAGTAATGTAATTACTTCAACGCCGACATTTATCGAGATCGGCACCAAGCTCGATATAGAACCCATTATCGGAATGAATAACGACGTCACCATGAAAGTGCAGCTTGAAGTGAGCAATCTGAATGGGTTTGAATCCGGTCCTGGCGGCGCGCGGGCGCCGGTTATTTCAACAGCCAATGCCGAAACGCTGTTGACGCTTAAAGATGGAGAAACACAGGTTCTGGCTGGATTGATACGTGACAGCGAAACCCGGTCGGTAGGCGGTCTGGCGGGCCTGTTGAATATTCCAGGACTTGACCGTTTAACGTCAAAACAGAATATACAACGCGCAAAACAGGAAGTCGTTCTGCTGATCACGCCACGTATTATTCGCAACCTTTCGCAATTAACCAACATGGAAAGCGAATTCCATTATGGCACGTCAAACGAAGCGGGCAAACTACCGGTCAGGATCCGCAAGACTTCAGCCGATTCTCTGGCCATCGCGCCGACAGGTGCGGGCGGCAGAGGCGGCGCATCCCTGTTGAGTCGCGGGGCGCAGGCATTTGCGGGTGACAGATCGGAAATTCCGTCCAATCCGTTTGCACAGCAAGTCGCGGCGAATAATCCCTCCGAACCAACCTTGACGATTCAAGCGCCAACCAATATCACTTTTGACCGGGAATTTTCTGTGCGGGTCAGAATGGTCGGCGCAAAAGCTTCGGTTGCCGGAACCGCGCAGGTGAGCTACGAGCCGAACATGATCGAGTTGCTTGATGCCGACAATAGCGGGACGCATACGGTCAAACTGGGCAGGGATGAACCGTCCGGCATGGCCGCGCAATTGCGCTTTAAAGTAGTTACGCCGAACGCGGGAGAAACGGAAATCAGTGTTCAGAGTGCGGCGGCTGAAGACAAGGACACCGGAGAGTCAGTAGATGTTACGCTGCCGTCACCGGCGACGGTTAAAATCCAGTAAAACGCTGAGATGAATGGATTCGGGTCATATAAGCCATACAGCGGTTATGCATCGCGGGTATCGTTGCGCGGTTTTACGTTGATCGAACTCATGATCGTTCTGGCGATCATGGCGATACTGGCGACCGCAGCCATGCCGTTACGTGAGCTGGTCGTTCAGCGTGAGAAGGAACAGGAGCTGCGTGCCGCGCTGCGTCAGATCCGCAATGCTATTGATGCCTACAAACAGGCCTCTGATGACGGGCGAATCGAAAAAAAGGAGGATGAATCCGGCTATCCGCGGACGCTCGATGGTCTGGTTATCGGCGTGCCCGATATCAAGAGTCCGGAGAAGAAGATCATCTATTTTCTGCGGCGGCTGCCGCGGGATCCGCTGCATCAGGATATGGATGTGGCCGGGATAGAGGAAACCCCGGCGGCGGATACCTGGGGGAAGCGCAGTTATGAAAGTTCGCCGGAGAATCCACGGGAAGGCGATGACGTGTTTGACGTTTATTCCCGTTCGGACGCAGTCGGCCTTAACGGCATCGAATATTACAAATGGTGACGCGGATGTTGCGGATTCTCCGACCGCGTAATCAAATCGGGCAAAGCGGATTTACGCTGATTGAACTGCTGGTCGTCATGGCGATCATCGCCACCCTGCTGAGCATCGTCGCGCCACGTTATTTCAGCGCCATTGATAAAGCCAAGGAAGCCGTTCTGCGTCAGGATCTTAAAATCATGCGCGATGCCATCGATCAGTTTCATGCCGATTTCGGCAAATATCCCCTGGATCTCGAAGAGCTTGTCGACCGGCGTTATTTGCGCGGCATTCCGATCGACCCGATGACCGAAAGCAATGAAACCTGGATCGTGATGCCGCCGCCGAATGACGAAGAAGAAGGCGTTTATGATGTGCATAGCGGGTTTACTGGCCGCGCGCTTGATGGCACGTTCTACGAGGAATGGTGACAGTGGCGGTTAGTTTATTGTCCGCAGGATATTGCGTATTGAGATTGAAAACATGAAGCATGCGCAGAAAGGTGTGGTGTATCTTTGGACATTGTTTGCGGTAACCGTCGCCGGTGTTGTGCTGGCAGGCACCGGACAGGTGTGGCAAATTAAAGCGCAGCGGGAAAAAGAACAGGAGCTGCTTTTCATCGGCGATCAATTCAGGAAAGCAATTATGTCCTATTACAACAGCCCGCTTACCGGCATCCGGCAATATCCCGAGAAACTCGAAGACTTGCTGGAAGATAAGCGCGGCCCGGTACCCATCCGCCATCTGCGGAAAATTTATATTGATCCGATGACGCGGGACGACGACTGGGGGTTGATTATTGAAGAACCGCCGCAGCAGCAAGCCGCCGGTTCGCAAACCGGAACACAGGGTGCCGCGGGTCTGGCGGGATTAAGTGCCGCCCCGGCCGCTGGCACGATTTCCGTGACGCAAGGCATCGCCGGTGTGTACAGCCTGTCCATGCAGACGCCGCGCAAAAAAGCACAATTTCCGGAGCATTACGCGAATTTTTCCGAGGCGGAAACCTATCAGGGCTGGCGTTTTCTTTTCAAACAGCAAACCGGAACCGGTTCCACCGGTCAGCAAGGGCAACAGGGCGGCTCCGGCGCCGCGCCGCCCGTTTCTCCTTTTGGCGGGGCGGGCGGCGCAAGGTCAGGCGGTGGCGGGCAGAATATTTTCGGCGGGCAGGGCGGCGGCGGGTCATCCGGGCAGCCACCGGCAGCCGGACAGAATCCTTTCGCGCGCTGATCCGGGTTACCGATTGATGGATTATCTGCCTGTTTTTCTGGATGTCAAAAATAAAACCTGCCTGGTTGTCGGCGGCGGTTCAGTCGCTGCACGTAAAGTTGCGCTGTTGCTGCAGGCCGGTGCGCAGGTGCATGTCGTGTCGCCGGCGCTGCAACCGGCGTTAGACGAACTGGTGCAGCAAAACAGGGTCCGCTACAGCGCGCAGGTATTTGCAGCCGCGCATCTGGAGCAGTGCATGCTGGTCATCGCCGCAACCGATGACATGACGGTGAACCGGCAGGTGTCGGAATTCGCCGGCGCGCGGAATATTCCGGTCAATGTGGTCGATCACCCGGAACTGTGCACGTTTATCATGCCCTCAATTGTCGACCGTTCCCCGCTGATGATCGCAGTGTCCAGCGGCGGCGCATCGCCGGTGCTGGCGCGAATGATCCGCGCCCGGCTGGAAACATGGATACCGCATGCCTATGCGCGGCTGGCCGCCTGCGCGGGAAAATTCCGCCAGCAGGTCAAGCAGCATTTTACGCAGGCGGCGCGTCGGCGGTTGTTCTGGGAAAAAGCGCTGCACGGAAAATTCGCCGAGCTGATGCTCGCTGGAAAAGATCAGGCCGCGCAAAATCATTTGCAGCAATTACTGGCCGCTGAAAAAGATGACGCGCCCGAAGGTGAAGTTTACCTGGTTGGCGCCGGGCCGGGTAATCCCGATCTGCTGACTTTTCGCGCCATGCGGCTGATGCAGCAGGCCGATGTGGTGGTTTATGACCGGCTTGTGTCGCCCGCGATACTCGATATGGTGCGGCGTGACGCAACCCGCATCTACGCAGGCAAGGCGCGCAACCAGCACACGCTACCACAGGAATCCATCAACCACTTGCTGGTGCGACTGGCCAAAGAAGGCAAGCGCGTGCTCAGGCTGAAAGGCGGCGACCCGTTTATTTTTGGACGGGGCGGCGAAGAAATCGAAACCCTGTCCAGCCATCAGGTACCCTTCCAGGTTGTACCCGGCATCACCGCCGCATCCGGCGTGGCTGCCTACGCCGGCATACCGCTGACGCACCGCGATTATGCGCAGTCCTGCATTTTTGTCACCGGCCACCTGAAAAACAACACTATCGATCTCGATTGGCCCGCATTGGCCCGCCCCGGCCAGACGATCGTCATTTATATGGGGCTGCTCGGATTGTCGGTGCTGTGTGAACAACTCATCGTACATGGCCTGCCGGAATCCACGCCTGCCGCTATCGTGCAGCAGGGCACTACGCTGACGCAGAAAATCGTCACGGGCACGCTGCGGACATTGCCTGAACTGGCTGCTGAAGCGTACCTGACGCCGCCGACATTGATCATCGTCGGTGAGGTCGTCAAGCTGCACCAGAAGCTGGCCTGGTTTTCACCGGCTTGATTTCTGCGCAGTAACACAAATCAGCGCCGTGTTAAGTTGCATTAGAATCAGGCGCGTGACTCAGTTATTGCTTCTATTTTGCGATTAAGGGAAAATTTTTCGTTGCACCAGTCCTATGGTTTCTGTATTTGGCAATACGCTTCAACCTAGAAACCTCAGTTGAATGGAATTAAAAAGCAGCGTGCTATAAACACCCTAGCTTGACTCACCATCTGGATGAATCGGCATTGCTAGAATTGTTTCATATATTCATATCGTTAGTCATCTCGGATAACGGTCAACTGAGGTTTTCAGGTTCAACTACGCTTATCTGTTCATTTACAGTGCTCGATGTTATGAATCTCGATTTCATTCAGTGATTGATGCAGATCATCCAGCGCTGATCCCATGATGAGGCCGGAACAGCTGTGAAAGAGCCACAAATCGGTGGCTATGGGTTGATGTAAGTTGCTGCGCGCATGCACTTTAAAATTGCACCATGCCAGCACCGGTTGATCCTCAGCAAAACTGTCAACACACAGCCAATTAACGTTACTCAGAATGACATCCAGGCCACGATGCTTCTGCAGCGTCACGCGCAAAGGATTTTCCAGTCGCAGTAAGGCCAGGCGCGCCCGGTTGTAGCAAGCCGCTTCAATTTTTTTGGGAAAAATACGTAACGGCTTGGGTAGCGTATTCATATCAATCAAGACGGCGTGCTGTTTTCCTGCTATTTCTCTTCTGGTATGGCGACTGAGCCATTATCGGGCTTGCCCTCAAGAAACACACGGCTCGCAAGAATGTCTTCCGGCACGAGTGTCATGAGATCAGTTTTAGTTAATGCCTTCTTCGTGCCAAGGAATAATCGATTAGCTTGACGAAGTCGTGCACGATCAAGTGCGTTACGAACCGAGCGTGCGTTTGCAAAATGTTCCATTTTCATGCGTAAGTGAAGGTATTTACCAAACGCCTCTTCTCCAGCCGGACTGAAACGATAATTCTGATCCGCCAGCATCAATTTGGCAATTGCAACTAATTCATCAGCATCGTAGTCCGGAAAGTCAATGTGATGCGCTATGCGCGAACGCATGCCAGGATTACTGTGGAAGAACTTATCCATCCGGTCTTTATATCCTGCCAGGATTACGACTAAATCTTCCCGGTTATTCTCCATCGTCTGCAACAGAATTTCAATAGACTCTGCACCATAGTCACGTTCGTTCTCTGGTTTATATAAATAATAAGCTTCGTCGATAAATAAAACTCCGCCCATTGCTTTTTTGAGTACTTCTTTGGTTTTGGGCGCAGTGTGACCGATATATTGGCCGACCAAATCGTCGCGTGTGACAGAAACAAGATGACCTTCACGTACGTAACCCAATCGGTGGAGGATTTCGGACATGCGTAACGCCACGGTTGTTTTTCCGGTTCCCGGATTGCCGGTAAAACACATATGCAAGCTGGGCGCACCAGCGGACAATCCCATTTGCTTGCGAACGCGATCAACAAGTAACAGCGCCGCAGTTTCACGAATACGTGTTTTTACGGGCTTCAAGCCAATCAGCTCGCGATCCAGCTTATCCAATACTTCTTTGATATTGGATTTACGAAATTCTGCATCCAAATCAATGTGCGTATCGTCGGATGGTGTTAGGTTTCTAGATTGTTTGGACATGCTTGATCCCCTGTTTGTGGCTGCATAGAATAGACACAGGAAGCACGCATCAATTTAAATTGATTCAGTTTATTGTGTCAGGCAGATTTTTCCAAAAATGCATAAATTATTTATTATCCTGAGACGGTCGCGCTGCTCCGGAATTCTCTCCCTTCGAAGCAGAAGGGAGAGAATTGCTGAGTTAGTAACGTTCGCCTTCGGGTTTGTCAGTTGCATAAGAATGGATGCTGTAACTGATATGTCTACCTGCACCTTCTTGCCGTACCAGGCCGAAGCCCGGTTCTTTTTTCGGCCGATTAACAATGTATGACATTGTCGGACTTTCTACGCCGCGTGTAGAATTAAATGCCGTGACGCGAATATAATGATTTGGAAAAGTTTTACGGCAACTGTTGATTTCCATCAAAATCCCGGCAGGGTCCTTTAAATCGAACATGGGATTGCCGAACATTTCCCAATAAGTATTTCGTGGATGGGGATCGTCAGTATATTCAATGCCGATTGCCCAACCATTTTTTAGTGCATACTTCAGCTGTGCCGAGATCTGTTTGTCGGTCAGTGGAGGCAGAAAGGAAAATTGTCCTTGCGTAAGCAGATTGCCTGTATTGGTCATCATAATAGTATCTCCTGAATATGATTAAACACTTGCGGTAGTGGATGGTACAAAATCAGCCGTATCGGTGGATTCATAGTTGAAAGTAATATCTTTCCATGTTTCCAGTGCCTGTTTGAGCGGTGTACACGATTTGGCAGCTTCTGCAAGTATCTGTGGACCTTCTTTCACATAGTCACGACCCTCGTTTCGCGCCAGAATCATGGCTTCGAGCGCTACCCGATTAGCTGTTGCCCCGGCTTGTATACCTTGAGGATGGCCAATCGTACCGCCGCCAAACTGTAGCACCACGTCTTCACCAAGATAATCGATGAGCTGATGCATCTGACCGGCATGAATACCACCCGAAGCAACCGGCATGCATTTATTCAGCGATGCCCAGTCTTGATCAAAAAACAGTCCGTGTTCCAAGCTTTTCTCGGTACGTGTTTCACGCAAAGTATCATAAAAACCCTTGATCATGAGCGGATCGCCTTCAAGCTTGCCAACGACGGTACCTGCATGAATGTGGTCAACACCGGCCATGCGCATCCACTTGCAAATCACGCGGAAATTCATACCATGATTTTTCTGACGTGAATACGTTGAGTTACCAGCGCGGTGCAAATGCAATATCATGTCATTTTTGCGCGCCCATTTAGCCATTGATTGAATCGCGGTATAACCGACCACCAGATCAATCATGACAATGACGGAGCCAAGGGATTTTGCAAACTCTGCACGTTCGTACATATCTTCCATGGTTCCAGCTGTGACATTCAAATAATGTCCTTTCACTTCACCCGTAGCAGCCGATGCCTTGTTTACGGCTTCCATGCAGTACAGAAAACGATCACGCCAATGCATAAACGGCTGAGAGTTAATGTTTTCATCATCTTTCATGAAGTCTAGACCGCCTTTGAGGCCTTCGTACACCACGCGGCCATAGTTGCGGCCTGAAAGACCCAGTTTCGGTTTAGTAGTAGCACCTAACAGTGGGCGGCCAAATTTGTCCAATCGCTCCCGTTCAACAACGATACCGGTCGCGGGGCCTTGAAATGTTTTGAGATAGGCAACCGGAATGCGCATGTCTTCCAGTCGCAATGCTTTAACCGCCTTGAAGCCGAATACATTACCGATAATGGAGGCAGTCAGATTGGCAATTGATCCTTCTTCGAACAGATCCAGGTCATATGCGATGTAAGCAAAGTACTGCGCTTCGTTATCGGTGCCAGGGCCTGTATTTGGGACAAGTTCGGAACGGTAAGCTTTGGCGCGGTATAACTCACATGCAGTCAACCGATCCGTCCACACCACGGTCCAGGTGGCTGTAGACGATTCACCCGCAACCGCCGCTGCAGCTTCTTCGTGATCTACGCCTGATTGCGGTGTGATCCGAAACATCGCAATAATGTCCGTGTCCTTGGGTTTGTAATCCGGCTCCCAATAACCCATTTTTTTATATGGAATGACGCCCGACTTATAACGCTCTTTACCTTCTTTCATAGTTTGAGAAGCCATGATTTTATCTCCAAATGTTTATAAAACCCACTGCGCATACATTCTTAACAACATGGTCAGTTTGTAATTCCACGTTGATAAAAAGTACTCTCGAGCAGGCTAGGGGTATCATGCACTACTATATGCATTTATAATAATGATAGTTTTCTATATATACCATAGATCATGATCTATGAAATGGGGGATAACAATGCGCCATGGTACCTTGCGCCAACTTGAAGTATTTGAAGCAATTGTTCGTTATGGAAGTTACACACGCGCTGCGGAAGAACTATTCTTGACTCAGCCGACGGTGTCCATGCAAATCAAGAAATTAACCGATGCTGTCGGTTTGCCGTTGTTCGAGCAAATTGGCAAAAAAATTTACCTCACTGATGCAGGAAAGGAGCTGCATGAAATGAATCAGGATATTTTTAAACGCTTCGAGCGTTTTGAAATGATTGCTGCGGATATGAAGGGGATGAAAACCGGCAAACTGCGACTTGCAGTGGTGACTACGGCTAAATATTTTGTACCGCGGTTACTTGGCATGTTTTGCCGCCAATACCCGGGAATTGAAGTTTCTCTGAAAGTCAGTAACCGCGCACATATTTTGGAGCGTTTGACCAATAATCAGGACGATCTTTATGTTTTAGGACAACCCCCAAAAGAAATAGATGTGATTGCTGAAACATTCCTGGAAAATCAGCTGGTAGCGCTTGCGTCGGTTGGACATCCGCTCGCCAATGAAAAGGGAATTACACCAAAGCGCATAGTCAAAGAGCCTTTTTTATCCCGCGAGTCTGGTTCTGGTACGCGTATAGCTACTGAACGTTTTTTTTCTGAACAGGGTTTGAAACCAAAAATAAGAATGGAATTAGGTAGTAATGAAGCAATCAAGCAGGCCGTTATTGGCGGACTGGGTTTATCAATCCTGTCGCACCATACTTTAGCGCTGGATGCACCTACAGGACAACTGGTTGTGCTGGATGTGGAAGGCTTGCCCATTAATCGCTATTGGCATTATGCTTATCCAGCGGGAAAGCAGCTATCAGTCGTGGCGCAGGTGTTTCTAGAGTACTTGCAGCAGGCATCGCAATTATTAGTTGATGTTTCTTGTCATTACGCGAATATCGGCCACTGTCCCCTGTTACCCTGTGGCAATAAAAAAAGTTCATATCAAAGTTAACTGTCGCACCTAAATGCCTTGGCAGGCTGTTGAAGAATGTATTCGAGGCAGAGCCGATGCAAGGCAAAAACAGGTGATGCAGGCAAGGCGCGCAATCGGCACGCGCTGCCGCAGGAATCGATCAACCACTTGCTGGTGCGGCTGGCCAAGGAAGGCAAGCGCGTGCTCAGGCTGAAAGGTGGCAACCCGTTTATTTTTGGACGGGGCGGCGAAGAAATCGAAACCTTGTCCAGCCACCGGATACCCTTCCAGGTCGTACCCAGCATCACCGTCGCATCTGCACAGGCTGTGATTTCACTGCCCAGGGCATCGATGACGCGCAGGACGTTCTCAAGGCGCAATATGCTTATATCAGGCAGTTATTTATAGACATAATGGATACAAGTCGTCATCCGGATAAATTTTCTCTCTGCAGTTGCTCGGGACGTCATATGATGCAAATTACCAATGAATTTGGAGTTGTCCCCTTTGAACGGACACATTATGTTCTTGTTAAAGGAGATGAAAGATGACTCAAAACTATAAGCCTGCCTACCCGGCGGAGTTTCGCCAACAGATGGTGGAATTGGTAGCATTAGG
>Ga0268299_1000461_pt1 | contig 125957 bp, 110 predicted proteins | sample NOBtaG_FD_193484 | JGI IMG/M metagenome (GOLD analysis project Ga0268299, IMG submission 193484) | Activated sludge microbial communities from bioreactor in Nijmegen, Gelderland, Netherland - NOB reactor | ecosystem: Engineered > Bioreactor > Aerobic > Activated sludge | place: Netherlands...
GGCTCATTGCGAGCTGGCTTGTGGCCGTCGCGGGTCTTCGCGACCGCGTCGATCATTCGCACAGCGGTGCGCCTGGGCTGCGGGCCGTCTGGGCGTCCGGGCTCGCGCAACCACCTGGTCGGCGATCTTCGGGTCGACCGGCTGGCTAACCCGCGGCTGAAGCCGACGCCGACCGGCGCTTCGGCTCGCTGATCGCGGAGAATGAGCATCCGGCCGGCGCGGCTTAGCCGCAGGCCGTTAGCCAGACAATGGAGGCGGAGTGGGCTTGATCATCGAGATACGAATCAACGACGACCAGCCCATCCTAGCCGGCCGGCCAACCCTCGACGTTCTCACCGCAATGGTCACCTTCGTCCGGTCGCACAATGACATCCAATTCAGGGCTGGTGGTATGCAGCGCCTGGAGGATGGAGGGACTGAGCAAGTAGAGTGGCTTCTGCGAGGGCTTTCGATCGGGGACGAGGTCCGGCTCAAGATCCGTGACTCAGAGCAGTCATCCCAGCCCATTTCAGTAGAGCGAGAGACCGGGACATCTAAGGAACAGCATGAGCGTGAATACTTCGAGCATCTCAAGCAGAAGTATGAGGGCCGGTGACAATGAACCGAGCTGGCTAACAAGGCGTTGCAGCCGACGCCCGTCGGCCGCGTCCGCGTCCGCCGGGTTCCCGCGCTCGGTGGTATCCTGCCTCGCGCGGCGCGGCTGAACGCCATGCCGTTAGGCAGACGAACTCCAGGGCATCACGGAAGAGTTCTCAGCCCCAGACGGGTTGGAAGGAGGTGCCAGATGGCGTTGTTGCAGCTGTTGGGCGTGTTTACGCTCATCTCAGTCGTTACCACCCAGACTCCCGCTCCCCGGTTGGCCTCGCCGGATCCGGTCACGGTGACGTTTAGGACCGAACCAAGGCTCGAGGTCGCGATCGATGCGGTGTGCCGCGTGGCCCGCGTCACGTGTCAGCTCGATCCGACGCTCGATGCGGCCGTGCGCGCACAGGCGATCGGTCCGGCGCCTCTGGCGTTCGTCAATGCCTCGCTCGACGAGGCGCTCAGCTTCTTGACGTCGCGTGCGGGCCTGACTTACACGGTGGTGGATTCACAGACCGTCCGAATTCACCCTCAGGGCCGCTAGACCACGCTGCCTAACACGGCGTTGGAGCCGACGCCCGGTGACCGCGTGCGCGTCCACCGGGTTCCCGCGCTCGGTGGTATCCTGCCTCGCGCGGCGCGGCTCAACGCCAAGCCGTTAGACGGACAACGCCTCACGAGGGCCACTGGCACCCTTGACCGTTTGGCACCATATGGATCGACACGCCGCTATCGAAATCATCCCAATGTTGGTGACGGCTTCTCAGACTACCGCCGACACAGTAGCGGTGTATCGGCGGTTCGCGTCCGAGACAGAGCTCAAGCCGTTCTCAGACGCCATCGGGCAGCTCGTGGGTGCTTACTACGATGTCATCGCCCGCATCGTTCGTGAACACCCAGACCTCGATCCAGGAGGCTTCGTGGCTCGGACTGAATAGCAGGGCCAGCCGTCGTGTACCGACGCGGTGAGCCGTCTAACAGCGCGCTGGAGCCGACGCCGTCCGGGCCGTGCGCGTCCCGGCCGGTTCCGCGCTCGCTGGCGGTAGACTGAGGCGAGCGCGCGCGGCTCAGCGCGAGGTCGTTAGGCTGCCTCGGCCTTTCGAATCAGCTTGGCGATATCCCGGGGCGTTGCGCCGATGCTGAGGAGCGACCGCATCATCAAGTCGAGGCTGACCGACGCATCGGCGGCTTCCATCTTGGCGATGCGCGACTGGCTCGATCGGAGTTGCTTGGCCAGGGCGGCCTGGGTCAACCCGTGCCGCTCGCGCAGCTCCCGCACCCCGGCTGCGAGCGCGAGCTTGAGCTCGACGAAGCTTCGTTCCTCATCGCTCAGGCCCAAGAAGTCGGCCGCGTCGCCGACACGCCAGCCGGCACGTTCCAGTCGGGCCTTCTTGCTGCTCTTCATCTTCGGCTCCTCGCCTTCGTGGCGGCCTGGTACTGTGCCAGGCGGCGTCGGCAGTTGGCCAGCACGGCCGGCGGTGTGGTCTCGGTCTTCTTCGAGAACACGTCGAGGATCACAATGGCATCCCCTGCCACGTGATACATGAGCCGCCACGTCACGCCCCGGTCCGGAATTCGCAGCTCGTGACACCCGGGGCCGACGCTTGGCATGGGCCGCGATTGAGGGAGCGCGAGCGTCTCACCCTGCTGGAGGCGTCGCAGGAGAAACCCCGCCTCGACTCGCGCTTCAACACTGAACGGCGGCGTCTTCACCTCGCCGAACAGCCACACGAGCGGAACGTCGGCAGGGCGAGCCATGGCGCGTATGTCAAACATGACATAGTCTGGCCGTCGCTGCAACTCTCGCAGCCTAACAAGCGCGTCAAGCCGACGGCGTCCACCTGTGGCAAAATCCGGGCGTGTGGCCGCCGCGGCTTACGCGCCGGTCGTTAGCCGGTGCCGATGACTGATCCTCGTGCCTTCAGAATGAACCGGATTCCGTCCCTCGCTCGCTGGTACTTCGAACCGAGGCGTTTCGAGCAGGCCGCCAACGGTCGACGGTACGTCCGACTCGGCATTCGCCTCTTCAAGCGGTACCTACCCACCAGCGGCGACATAATCTCGCGCGCCCGCGGTCGTCGACGCATCGCTCCGATCGGCCCCGGCCTCGTCAGCAGTCTGCTGCAGCACGAAAAGCAGACGAGGTCCTGGGAGGCGAGGCATATCTTCGGCGCACTGTCGATGCTCGCGATCACCTGGTGGTCGATCGCCGTTCACGGTAAGGGTAGCTGGCCCGTTCTACTCGGCGCTAATCTCCTCATCAACGGGTACCCCATCATGCTGCAGCGATACAACCGCATACGCGTTCGTTCCCTGCTGGCGCGCCTGAGGGACCGTCATTCCGCAGGCACCGCCTAGCCCGGCGCGCCACGAACACGCTACACCCGTCGCTGGAGCCACGCGTGTGGCCGGATCCGGGACATGCGACCGATGTCGCGCACCATGTTCTATCGGTTCAGCATTTTGACTCACGGTTCAGGCGCGAGCGTACCGGTTGTCGCAGCAGCATTGGGATCGAATCACACCGTCGCCTGACATGACCGAGCAGTGCGGCTTCATGGCCGAGTACCTGCTCCGATGTATCGGCGCGGACCGTAAAGACGATGATGTCGTCCATACCGGACTCGAGGCCGGTCGTGAACTCGCGGCTTGGTTGACACACTTGGTCAGAAGGCCTGACACGCGGTTGATCATCGCCGACGTTGCGACAAGGCTTCGTGACCTCTTCAAGAGCAGCGACACGGCTACACGAATTCGAATCGAGACGGCGACTCTCGAACACGCTCTCGAGGTACCAGCCTTGCGCCCGACCTTGGAATCGTGGGGCGCCGATCCGATCCTACGTGATGCGTTCGAGGCAGCTCGGGCCTGGGGAGAGGCACGCGATAATGGTGCCGGCTTACTACCGGGTGGAGCCGACGACGGCCAGCGTCTGTGGCAGAATCCTGGCACTTCGGCGCCGCGGCTCACCCTGACGCCAGTAGCGGACAGCAAGACGAGGGGCCATGGCTGACGAGCAACGCTTTCGATCAGGCATCGGGCGGTGCTGTGGCGTGGGCGTCCTGGCCGTCTTTGTTCGGTCCGGACCGGTGCGCCGGTGGATTGACCCGAATCTGGTCGAGCGGGTTCGCCCTGTGCGAACCCTGCTCTCCGCTCCAGCCTTGTCTCGTGATCGGCTCGAGATCAGTGGCGGGTTCGGCGCGAGTGTCGTGTCTCCACGGGACCAGGCAGGCTTCGTCCGGGGGCTCAGGCGTGTTGCACCGCGCGTGCGGCTCGAGGGCAGTCTCGAGTCGCTCAGTGCTGGCTAAGCAGCGCGTGAAGCCGACGGCGCACGTTGGTACCCGCGCGTGCGCTGCGGCTCATCGCTGACCGGCAGGCGGCAGACCAAACGCTGGGCACGCTTCCGGGGGACCAGCACCCCTTGAGATGCCAGCACATGCCGTAGACTTGGCGACGCGAGGGCGCCGATCGCGCCGATGTCGGAGGGTGGCACCATGACGCGAAAATCGACGCTCGTAAAGAGACTGCTCCACGGCGCGCTGATGCTGGGCTGGATCCCGACGCTCGCGCTGGCGACCGGCGCGACGTGGCTCGGGGGCGACGCGCGCGCCGCAGCCGCGCCGACGCCGGTCAAGGTCACGCGCATCTACACCGGCCCGGACGGGAAGACGAAGGCCGAGGAGTTCGAGATCCCCATGAAGCCGCGCAACGCGGGCAGCGACCTGTCGGCGTCGGTGGCGTTGACGTCGCTGCAGGTGCGACGCACGACCTCAGAGTACTTCCTCGACTGGCATCCGGCGCCACGCCGCCAGCTCGTGGTCACGCTGAGCGGCGAGAGCGAGATCGAGCTGGACGGTGGAAAGAAGGTCCGGCTCGGCCCCGGCCACATCCTGCTGGCGGAGGACACCACCGGCCAGGGCCACATCTCGCGGGCCCTCAAGGGTGACCGCATCGCCCTCGACATCGGGCTGGCCGACGGCGCCACCCTGCCCCGCTGAGGAGGTGCCATGCCACGCGTCGATGTCAGGGGTGAGAGCCGCCGCCGCTTCCTGCAGTTCCTCCTCGGCAGCCCGCTGCTGGCCTGTCCCGGACTGGCCGCATCGGCGGCGCAGGGTGGCCCCGTCGTGCCGGGCAAGCCGCAGGACCCGATCCTCTGGGCGCCGATGCAGACCACCGATCTCATTGGTTCCCCGCGCGAGGCGGTCAACGTCTTCGATTTCGAGCCCGTCGCGCGCAAGACCATCCCGCCCGCGCACTTCGGCTACATGGCGTCCGGCATCGACGACGAGGTGACGCTGCGGGCCAACCGCGAGGGCTTCCTCAAGTTCCAGCTCCGGCCCCGCCGGCTGGTGGACGTGAGCAAAGTGGACATGAGCACCGAGATCCTCGGCGTGCGCTATCCCACGCCCATCGTCATCGCGCCCGTCGGCGGCCAGAACGCGTTTCATGCCGAGGGCGAGATGGCCGTCGCGCGAGCTGCCAAGGCCGGCGGCCACCTGATGATCCTCTCCACGCAGACCACCCATCCGGTGGAAGCGGTGACGCGGGAGCGCGGCGCGCCCATCTGGTTCCAGCTCTACGCGTCGAACAGCTGGGACATCGCGAAGGCGCTGGTGACGCGCGCCGAGCGGGCCGGCTGTCCGGTGGTCGCCGTCACCGTGGACAGGAACGGCGGGCGCAACCAGGAAACGTCGTTCCGCCTGCAGCGCACCGACACACGCACCTGCGGCAGCTGCCACGACCGCAGCAGCCTGTCGGCCAACCAGAGGCGCCGGTCGATGTTCGAGGGTCTCGACCTGACGGGCCTGGCCGACCTGCAGTCGTCGGCCATGACCTGGGACTTCCTGAAGCGGCTGCGCGACACGACGCGCATGAAGATCGTGATCAAGGGCCTCCTGGCACACGAGGACGCACGGCTCGCCGCGGAGGCCGGCATGGACGGCATCATCGTGTCGAACCACGGCGCGCGCAGCGAGGACAGCGGGCGATCGACGATCGACGCGCTCCCGGAGATGCTGGATGCGGTCGGCGGCCGCATCCCGGTGCTCGTGGACAGCGGGTTCCGCCGGGGCACCGACATCGCCAAGGCCCTCGCGATGGGCGCACAGGCCGTGTGCGTGGGCCGGCCCTACGTCTGGGGACTGGGTGCCTTCGGCCAGGCCGGCGTCGAGCGCGTGCTCGAGCTGCTGCGGATCGAGCTGCAGGCCATCATGCAGCAGGTGGGCGCGCCAACCATCAAGCACCTCACACCTGCGATGGTCCGCCGGGCCTGAACGTCCACCATCGCCATCGGCGACAGCCACGGGAATCTTCCGGCCTTGAGCGACCTTGTGGACAGCGCGTCATCCCCGGTAGGTTGGCGAGGAGCCCTACCTTCCGCCCCTCAGCACCAGCACCAGACCGGCCACCAGGATGAGGCCGCCGGTCAACGGAGCGATGGGGAGCGATTCCTTCTTGTCGGCGGTGATCTCGATCGGGCCCGCGTCCACGACGGTCTTGCGAGTGGTCCACGAGAAGCCGCCGAAGGCCAGGCCGACCAGGCCGAGGATGACGAGGATGACGCCAATTGCTCGCATGATGGCACAGACAGCAAGACGGGTACCGCCCCGCGGCCGCCGGGCGTGGCATGTGGCTACCCACAATGGGTAAGCGGCGCGCGATTGTGGCTCATGCGGCGGGGCGACCGGTGCGGCCGGCGAGGCTGGCCACCACCGCAACGAGCTCCGTGGGATCGACGGGCTTGGGCAGGTGGGTCTGGTAGCCGGACAACAGCGCGCGCTTGCGATCCTCGGGACGGGCCAGCGCCGTCAGCGCCGCCGCCGGCACGCGTGCCACGGGTCCCGCCGACTGTCGAACGCGCTTCATGAACTCGAAGCCATCACGGCCGGGAAGGCCAATGTCGCTGACGATGACATCCGGAATCAGCCCATCGTCGATCAGGGCGAGCGCCTCGTCCACGCTGCCAACGCCCGAGGCGTCCGCACCAGCGCTCTCGAGGAACCACTGCGCCACCTCACGCGCGTCCGACTCGTCGTCGACAATGAGGACGCGGAGCCCCGTCAACGCGGGGTGGGTCTCCGGCGATGCCGGGAGGGCCGGCCGGGCGGACGGGCCGTCACCCGCGACTTCCTGCGCCAGAGGCAGGTGCACCCGGAAGGCGCTGCCCGCTCCCCGTCCCTCACTGGCTGCGTCGACCGAGCCGCCGTGCATCTCGACAAGGCTCTTGACGATGGCCAGCCCCAGCCCCAGGCCTCCGTGCTCGCGCGTCACGGAGGCATCGGCCTGCCGGAAGCGTTGAAAGATGTGTGGAAGGAAGTGTGGCTCGATACCGATGCCCGTATCGCTCACGTCGAGGACCGCCTGACCGCCTTCCTCGCGGAGCGTGACCTGCACGCGGCCGCCACGCGGGGTGAACTTGACCGCGTTGGTGACCAGGTTCCAGACGACCTGCTGCAGCCGGCCGGGGTCGCCCTGGATGCGGGCGCAGGGCTCCACCGCGGTGGAGAGCAGGACGCCCTTGGCGGTCGCGGTGGGCGAGGCCGAGGCCACGGCCTCCTCGACCACCTGGGCCAGGTCCACGGCCTCCATCTCCAGACGCATCTTCCCGGAGATGATGCGGCTCATGTCGAGCAGCTCGTCGATCATCTGCGTCTGCCGCAGGAGGTTCCGATCGATGACGTCGAGACCGCGCTCGATGTTCTCGGGCGTGGGGTCCTGCTTCAGGACGCCGATCCACCCGACCACGGCGTTCAGCGGCGTCCGCAGCTCGTGCGACAGGGTGCTCACGAACTCGTCCTTGAGCCGGGCCGCGCGCTCGGCCTCCGATCGCGCTGTTCGCTCGCTCGCCAGCAGTTGGCCCCGCTCCTCGTCCGCGCGCTTCTCGTCGTCGATGTCGGTGCACGTGCCGACCCATCGCGAGATGGCCCCGGATGGCTCGCGCATGGGGAGCGCCCGTCCCATGAACCACCGCCAGGCGCCGTCCTTCCGGCGGAGCCGGAACTGGACCTCGTAGTCGGCGCCGGTCATCAGCGACCGCGTCCAGGCGTCGAGCGTGGCGTCGGCGTCCTCGGAATGCAGGTAGTCCTTCCAGCTCCACCCCAGGCCCGTCCCGTCCGGGTCGACGACGGTGCCCGGATCCCCGGATGCCGCCACGCCCGTGTACTCGTACCAGCGGCGGTTGAAGTAGTCGACGTGCCCGTCGGCGCGCGCGGTCCAGGCGAGCTGGGGCATCGCATCCGCGAGCGTCCTGAAGCGCTCCTCGCTGGCGCGCAGCTCCTCCTGGTGCCGTGCGAGGGCGGCCTCGCGGCCGCGGAACGTCTGCTCCAGCGCCAGCCCTACTCCGGCCAGCGCGACGGCCAGGCCCAGCGTCAGGACGGCGAACATCCAGGCGCCGCGCCGTGCCAGACGCACCTGGTTCCCGCGCTCAACGAGCTGCGCCTGCTCGGCCGCGCGCATGTCCGCGGCCAGAGCACGGATCTGCACCATCAGGTCCCGGCCAAGGTCGAAACCGCCGCCGACATCGTCGGTCCGGCCCGCCTCGAAGGCCAGCATGACGCGTGCGAGACTATCAAGCCGGGCGTGTACGGCGGTTTGCAGCTGGTGCGCCAGCATCTGCTGGCTCGGGTGGCCGGCGACGAGCGTCGTCAGCTCGTCGGCGATGGCGCCGGACTCCTTCCGCACATCCTCATAGCTCTGCAGGAAGCGCGAGTCTCGCGTGATCATGTACCCGCGCTGCCCGGCCTCGGCATCGACCACGCGCGCCACCAGGCCGTCGATGCGATCCAGCACCTGATAGGTGTGCGTTACCTGGTCCGTCGCCAGCGAGAACCGGAGGTACAGCAGGCTCGCGAGGCCACCCGATAGGAGGAGCAGGCCGACGGCCAGGGCGAACATGACGCGCCACGCGGGCGGCGACACCGACTCGGTCGGCAAGGGGCGGCTCCCGGTCATGGCGCACTGATGCCGCAGTCCTTCATCTTGTTGAGCAGCGTCTTGTAGCTGACGTTCAGATAGACCGCCGCCTTGCGGCGATTCCATCGAAAGCGCGTGAGCGCGTGCATGATCGCGTCGAGCTCGGACTTCTGCGCGGCGGCACGCGCCAGTGCGGGCAGGTCGATGCCGTCCTCGCCGTACATCACGGGGGCAGGGTCGCCGGCCCGGGTGTCCACGCGTGGCGCGAGCACGGCCGTCGCGGCGGGCTCGGGCACCGAGGCCGGGCCTGGCGTGCTGGTGGGCGGCGGCGGCGCCGGGGCCCGGGATACGTCGGGCGATGGCGCCTCGACCTCTGGCAGGGGACTGGCAGCGGGCAGCGCAGAGGCCAGTTCCGGCAGAATCAGGCGCTCGTCCTGCAGGACGACGTAGCGCTTCATCATGTTCTCGAGCTCACGCACGTTGCCAGGCCAGTCGTAGCCGGCCAGCGCCTCGATGAGGACCGTGCTCGGGCGGGGTGGTGTGCGGCGGTAGATGCCGGAGTACTTCGCCAGGAAGAACTCGACGAGCGGGGTGATCTCCTCCCGCCGCTGGCGCAGCGGCGGGACTCGCAGCTCGATGACCTGCAGGCGGTAATAGAGGTCCTCCCGGAACGAGCCGCTCCGCATCATGGCCTCGAGGTCCCGGTTCGTCGCCGCGATGATACGGATGTCGACCGAGATCGGGCGGTTGCTGCCCAGGCGCGTGAACTCCCGGTCCTGCAGCACGTGGAGCAGCTTGGCCTGCAGGCCCGCCGGCATCTCGCCGATCTCGTCGAGCATCACCGTGCCCTGGTTCGCGAACTCGAACTTGCCGACCCTGGTGGCACCGGCCCCTGTAAAAGCGCCCCGCTCGTGGCCGAACAGCTCGCTTTCGAGCAGGTCGCCGGGCAGGGCCGCGCAGTTCACCTTGACGAACGGGCGCGTCCGCCGCGCCGAGCGGCGGTGCAGCTCGCGGGCGATGACCTCCTTGCCCACTCCGCTCTCGCCCCGGATCAGGACGCCGATGTCGCTGTCGGCCACCCGCTCGATCATCGCCATGATCGGCTGCATCGCGGCGCCGGCGCTCCAGCACGGCTGCACCCCGTCGGGATCCTCGGCCATCTGCGCACCGAGGCGCGCCACCTCCGCCACCAGCGACTCGCGCTCGAGCGCATTGCGGATGGCGGCCTCGAGCGTCGCCTCGCCCACCCCGTCCGGGTCGCCGGGCTTCAACACGTAGTCGGCAGCGCCGAGGCGGACGGCCTCCACGATGGTGGAGGTCGCCTGGCGTCCCGACAACATGATCACCTGGCCGCCCGGGTGCGTCTGCCGGATGGCGCGCAGCGTCTCCAGCCCGTCGAGGTCCGGCATCGACACGTCGAGCAGGATCACCTGCGGCGTCGCGCCGCTGCGCAGCGCGTCGAGCAGGGCGGGTCCGCTGGCGTAGGTGTCCACGTCGTAGCCGCGGGAGCGCAGCAGCACTTGAATGAACTCGGCAAAAGCCGGATCGTCGTCGACAACCGCCAGGCGCGCCGTCATGACGCCTCCGCCCGCAGAGGCAGCGCCACGCCGAGGCCGGGCCAGGCGCCGCGGGCCGTCCACACACGTCCCCCGTGCCGTTCGACAGCGAGGCATGCCGCAGCGGGCCCGAATCCGGCGCCGCCCTTCCAGGCGTCGAGCGGCGTGGGTTCGGCCGACTCGAGCAAGGCCCGCTGGGGGACGGTCCCCACCAGCATCCGCAGCCATCCCTCTCCACACGTCACGTGGACGCCCGCGCCGGCGTCCGGTGCGTGACGCCTCGAGTAGGTCACGAGGCAGGCGAGGTGCTCGGCCGTGGCCTCAACGCTGGTCACCGCGACACGCGGGCGATCGGCGGCGCACGGCTTCAGATCGAACGGCACATCCAACACCGCCAGCCGAGCCTGGAGCGCATCAACAATCTGGCCAGCGGGACAGTCACCCACCGGGGGCGCTGACGACTCGTGGACGGCGAGGTACGCCGACGCGTCGTCGCACAACCGCGACAGCCGTCCAAGCGAGTCGATGGCGTGTTCGATCGCGAGCTGCCGCGATTCCTCGTCTGGCAGGCGGCGCTCTCGCAGGAGCCGCAGATAGCCAACCGTGACGCTGACGGGTGCGCGCAGGTCGTGCATCAGCACGTGCATCGCGCGACCCAGGTCGCCCGGCGGTGGCACGACAGTTGAACCCGGTTCGGTCACGGCCATGATGAAGTACAAGGATACGTGTCGATGCCTTCGGCCCCAACGGTTCTCGTCGTAGACGACTATCAGGACGCACTCCAGGTCTGGGGCCTGTACCTGCGATCGGCCGGCTTCGACGTGCTGACCGCAGCCGATGGTCCCGACGCGCTGGCGCAGGCCGGCGCACATCATCCGGACCTGGTCGTGCTCGACCTCGAACTGCCGGGGTTGTCGGGCCTGCAGGTGGCCCGACAGTTGCGCGAGCAACCGGAGACCAGGGAGATCCCGCTCATCGCCGCGACGGGTTACTCGTACGCCAAGCAGATCGAGGAGGCGCGCGCGGCCGGGTTCGATGCTGTCCTGGTCAAGCCCTGCAACCCGGCTCAGCTGGTGGCCGAGATCCGGCGACTCCTGCAGTCTCGCTCCAGCTGATCCGGCGCCACTGGCGATGTCCACGCGTCGCCGGAGTGCAAGTGCGAGGCCGTCGTCTCTTCCCCTGTGTGGGCATCACGAGGCACACAGTGGGCAGCGCTATGCCGTTTCTCGGCCGTCACCGTTCCGAAGCGTCGCACGTGCCTGGTCGAACCGGGTGGTACGCCTCGTGCTGGAGGTGGCGGGCGGGAGGACACGATGCTGAACACGATTCTCATCCTGCTGGTACTGATGTGGTTGCTCGGGATGGTGAGTTCCTACACGCTGGGCGGTTTTCTACACCTTCTGCTCGTGCTGGCCGTCGCGGTGGTGCTCATCCGCGTCATCCAGGGACGGAATCCCGTCTGACGCCAGCGTCGAACCATGCCCACGGGCCGTTCACGCGGGCCGGTCGAGTCGCCACGGATGGCGGCCGGACCGGCCCGTCGTGCGGACGGCGACGTGGGCAATCGGATTGCGGGAATGTTCGCGGAGCGACGGGCTCTCTTCCCACTTCTCCCTTCTCACTTCTCTCTTCAGCTTGCTGGCTTCTTCAGCAACCTGCTAGAGGTCCGACGTATCCCACCAGCACAGCACGTAGGCGCCGTCGCGAGCCACGAAGCGCGCCGAGAGCATGCCGTCGCGCCCATCCTTCGCGATGTAGGGCCACCACACGCCATAGAGTGAGCCGTCACGCTGCTGCTCCAGCGTTACCGGGTTGCCGTCGGGAATCGGCGTCGGCGCACTCTCGGCCGGGCACCCGGGCCCGATGCGGTCCCAGTTCAGAGTGGACGGCGTCGACGTGGCGCCAGGGTTCGACGGTGGCAGCGTGACGCTTGGAGCACGCTCCTCGGTCACGGGCGTCGGCGCGGTTGGCGAGTCGGAGCACGCGGACAGGAAAGCGGCGGCACAGATCGGAATGAGGTATCGCATCTCTATGTCCTTTCGCTGATCCATCGTTGCCGACGGTCACTTCAGGACGCGTGCCAGCCTCGATCGCGCTGTTCCGAGGGCGCTGCGCGTCTCGTGTATGAACGGCGTGATACACAGTGACCCGCGCGATACCCACTGAAGGTCACGGCGCGCTCTGCGTGCCAGGCACTGAACTTGCCACGCCAGATCTCACGGGCATCCATCGACAACGCCCGCACTCGTCACCTGAAGGTGACCGTGGAGGTCTTCATGCAGAACTTCAACACGCGCGCGCCATGGTTCGCAGCCGCACTGGCTGTGCTCTTCCTGAACAGCCCGGTCCTCGCGGCCGACGACAAGAACGAGATCGAACGCGTCTCGCGGTCCATCGAGGTGCTGCAGCAACTGGTGGCCGCGCCCGACGACGCGATCCCCGAGTACATCCTGGAGCGCGCCGAGGCGATCGTCGTGATTCCGACGCTCGTCAAGGGAGGGTTCGTGCTCGGCGCCGAGCACGGCAAGGGCGTCATGAGCATCAGGGACCGCCAGAAGGGCACGTGGAGCGTGCCGAGCTTCGTCACCGTGACCGGCGGGACCATCGGCTGGCAGATCGGTGTGCAGGCGGTGGACATGGTCCTGCTCGTGATGAACCGGGACGGGATCGACGACCTGCTGTCGTCGGAGTTCACGCTCGGTGCAAACGGATCGGTGGCGGCCGGGCCGATTGGGCGCACCGCACACGCGGCCACCGACGCGACCATGGGCGCGAAGATCCTCGCCTACTCGCGCGCCAGAGGCCTGTTCGCGGGCGCCACCCTGGAGGGGTCGTCGCTGCGCGACGATCGGGATGCCAACCAGCGCGTGTACGGGCGCGAGTACTCGGCCCGCGAGGTCTTCGCCATGACGCCGCCGGCAGCTCTGCCGCAGGTCTTCGATTCGTGGCGCGACACTCTGCGGGGCCTGACGTCGGCCACGCGCTAGATCCCGTGGGCGCGCGCTATCGCTGACGGGACGGGGGCGTCCGACGCCGCGACTCGAGCCGCGCCAGCAGGTCGGCCAGGGCCACGGCCCTCGCGTCGGGATGGAGCGCCGTCAACCCGACATGCCGCACGGGCCGGTGGACCAGGAAGCCCTCCGTCGTGAGGCCATGGGCCCGCGCGGCGCTCCCCAGGCGCGCCAGCCCGGACGCCATGGCCGGGAGCGCGGACCGTGTCGCGCGCGCCTCGATCAACGTGACGGCATCGGCCGTGCGTGGCACCAGGAAGTCCACCTCGAGCCCCTGCTGATCGCGAAAGTAGTAGAGCTCGCGCCGGTGGCCGGCGTTCAGTTGCTGTTTGACGATCTCCGCCGCGACGAACCCCTCCCAGAGCGATCCGAGGAACGGTGACCGCTCCAGCTCCGCCTCGGACGTGATGCCGAGGAGATGGCAGGCCAGTCCTGAATCGGTCACGAAGACCTTCGGCGCCTTGACCAGCCGCTTGCCCAGGTTCTGGAAGTAGGGCGGCACGATCAGGATCTGGCCCGTGATCTCCAGAATGCTGAGCCACTGCGACAGGGTCGGCACCGACACACCGAGCGGCGCCGCCAGATCCGACCGGTTGAGCATCTGACCGGTGCGCGTCGCGACGAGCGCCAGGAAACGGCGGAAGGTGGAGAGATCGCGGATCGCCGACACCGCCCGCACGTCGCGCTCGAGGTAGGTCTGGATGTAGGACGCGAACCACAGGGCCCGCGTGGAGGGACGCGCGATCACCTCCGGGAACCCGCCCGCCAGCAGGCTCACGCGCGGCGACTCTCGCGTGGAGAACGGCAGGAGGTGCAGCACCGCCACCCGCCCGGCCATCGACTCGGTGACGCCCGTCATCAAGGGCGACTCCTGCGATCCGGTCAGCAGCCACTGCCCCGTCCGCCGCGGATCGGCGTCGACGCGGGCGCGGACGTAGGCCAGCAACTCGGGCACGTGCTGGATCTCGTCCAGGATGACCGGCGGCTCGAGCTCCTGCATGAAGCCCTGCGGGTCCGCCCGCACTCGGGCGACGACGTCCGGGTCCTCGAGGAGGACGTACCGCGCGGCCGGGAACACCTGCCGCAGCAGCGTCGTCTTGCCCACGCGGCGGGCGCCGGTCAGGACGACCGCCGGAAAGGCCCGGGCGGCCTCACGCAGGCGTGGGCCCATGGCCCGCCGGATCTCCCGTGGCATAGTAATGAGTATTTTAAAGTGTCACTTTAGCTTAATCAATACCAGGATGCCGACCTGCTGCGCCTCCGCACGGGGCGTCGGGACCGGACCACGGCCTGGCGACCGGCGCATCGCGCCCCACGGCCTCTGTTAGGATCGACGCGCGATGCGCGTGCGCGATGACATCCCGACCCCGGCCCTGCTGCTCGACCTGGACCGGTTTGACCTGAACGTCGCGCGCATGGCCGGGTTCCTGAGGGAACAGGGCAAGGCGTTCCGGCCACACGGCAAGACCCACAAGTGCCCGGAGGTCGCCCGGCGCCTCATCGCGGCGGGAGCGATCGGATCCTGCACCGCCCGGCTGAGCGAGGCCGAGGTGTTCGCGGCCGACGGCATCCGTGGCCTGCTGGTCACCACGGCGGTGATCGGCGCGCACAAGATCGAGCGGGCCGTCGCGCTCACGCGGCTCGCCCCCGACACCATCTTCATCGTCGAAACCGAGCAGAACGTCCGGGAACTGTCGGCCGAGGCCGCTCGGGCAGGCGTGGAGGTGAACCTGGCGGTGGACCTCTACTTCGGCCGCACCGGCGTGGCTGCGGGCGCCCCGGCGGTGGACCTCGCGCGCGCGATTGACCGCCACCCACACGTCCGCTTCGCCGGCATTCAGGCCTACGACGGCGCGGCGGCGCACACGGCGCCCTTCGACGCGCGACGGGCGCGCTCCGCGGGCAGTATGAAGCAGGCTGTGGAGACACGGCGCATGATCGAGCATGCCGGCCTGGAGTGTCCCCTCGTCTCCGGCGGTTCGACAGGCACGTACCTGATCGATGCGGAAATCGAGGGCGTCACGGAGATTCAGCCGGGCAGCTTCGCCTTCATGGACACCGAATACGGGACGATCGGCGGGCCCGGCGGGACCGAGTATCGCGATTTCGCGCAGGCCCTGACCGTGGTGGCCACCGTGATCTCGCGAAGGCCTGGTGTGGCCATCGTGGACGCCGGCTACAAGGCGTTTGCGACGGACCGCCCGTTCACGCCGGTCCCCGTCAACCTGCCCGGTGTGACCTACGCCTGGGCCGGCGACGAGCACGGCCGGCTGGACCTCACACGGTCGGATTGCGATCTCCGCGTGGGCGACCGCGTCGAGTTCGTGCCCCCGCACTGCGATCCGACGGTGAACCTGTACGATGTGATCCACGCGCTCCGCGGCGACACCGTCGAAGGCGTGTGGCGGATTGCGGCGCGTGGCAAGAGCCAGTGAAGGAATGAGGCGTCGTCATGCAGGGTGTTGAGATTCGTTACTGCAGGGTTTGAAACTACTACCCTCGCGCGACCCGGGTGGCCGCGCTCATCACGGAGGCGACGGGCGTCGAGCCCGCGGTGGTGGAAGGGGCGCGCGGTGAGTTCTCCGTCCGCGTGGGGAGCCGGGTGGTGGCGCAGAAGAGCACCAAGGGCTTCCCCGCCGATGCCGACATCGTGGACGCCGTCCGCGCCGCCCTCCCGCGCTGACGTGCTTCAGCAGCCTGCTCGCGCCTCCGGGACTGAAGACCCGGCCCTCGCCCGATTACAATGACGGGCGTTGCCTGCCCCCTCATCGTTTCCCACGCGCCTGCGTCTCCGCGACCATGCCTGCTGACGTCGCGAAGCTGACGCGGCACCTGCAGGACGTCCTCGATGGCGAGGTGCGCGTCGACGCGGCCTCACGCGCCCTCTACTCGACCGACGCCAGCGTGTACCAGATCGAGCCCCTCGGCGTGGTCATCCCCCGCTCGCTCGACGACGTCGTGCGGGCCGTGGAGGTGGCCGCACGACACGGCGTGCCGATCACGGCCCGGGGCGGCGGCACGTCCCAGGCCGGTCAGGCCGTCGGCGCCGGCCTGGTCGTCGACACCTCGAAGTACCTGAACAAAGTCCTGGCCATCGATTTCGACCAGCGCATCGCGCGGGTTCAGCCGGGCGTGGTGCTCGACGAGCTGAACGCCGCGCTCAAGCCCCACGACCTCCGGTTCGCGCCGGATGTGTCCTCCGCCAGCCGCGCGACCGTCGGCGGCATGATCGCCAACAACTCGAGCGGCGCACGGTCGGTCGTCTACGGCAAGACCATCGACCACGTGCGCGAGCTCCAGGTGGTGCTGGCGGACGGTCGGGTGGTTACACTGGGCCCCCGGAGCGGCGCCGCGCTGGCGTCGGCGCAATCAATGCCCGGCATCGAGGGGGACGCCTACCGTGTGGTCCCTCCCCTCGCACGGTCGCTCGCCGCCGAGATCGATCGCCGCTTCCCGAAGGTCCTGCGCCGCGTCGGCGGCTACAACCTCGACGCCTTCGTGGACCCTGCCGCGCCGGTGGACCTCTCGCGCATCATCGTCGGCTCCGAGGGCACGCTGGCGTTCGTCACCGAGGCCACCGTGGGGCTCGTGCCCCTGCCCCGCGCCAAGGCGCTGCTCACCGCGGAGTTCGACCACCTCCTGGATGCACTCGGCGCCGCGCCGCTGATCCTCCGCCACGGCCCGGCGGCCGTGGAGGTGATGGACGATTTCATCCTCAGCCACACGCGCGAGAACGCCAGGCTCGAGGCGATGCGGCGGTCGATCGTCGAGCGGGAAGGGTCAGCGCTGCTCTGCATCGAGTTCTACGGGGACCGCGACGAGGACCTGCCGCCGCGGCTCGAGGCGCTCGACCGCGACCTGCGGGCCGCGGGGTTCTCGTGCCGGACGCGTGCGGTCACCGACGCCGCGGCCCAGGCGCGCGTCTGGAGCCTCCGTGAAGCAGCCCTGGGCCTGTCGATGGCCACGCGCGGCGACGGCAAGGCGGTGTCGTTCGTCGAGGACACGGCGGTGGCGCCGGATCGACTGCGCGACTACATCGCCCGGTTCCTGCGGATCGTCGAGCGCTACGACACCCACGCCGGCGTCTACGCGCACGCGTCGGTGGGATGCCTGCACGTGCGCCCGGTCGTGAACATGAAGAGCGCGGCGGGCCTCGCCGCCTTCGAGGGCATCGCCACCGAGGTGGCCGACCTCGTGCTGGAGTTCGGCGGCGCGTTATCAGGCGAGCACGGCGATGGGCTCGTGCGCGGGGCGTTCAACGAGAAGATGTTCGGCCCGACGCTGTATCAGGCGTTCCGCACGGTGAAGCGGACCTTCGACCCGGACGGCCTCTTCAACCCCGGCCGCATCGTGGACACGCCGCCCATCACCGCGCACCTGCGCTTCGGTGCGGGCTACGAGACGCCCGATCCGCCGACCCACTTCGATTACGCGGACGTCGGGGGCTTCGGCCGCGCCGTGGAGATGTGCAGCGGCGTCGGCGCCTGCCGCAAGACACGCGAGGGGACGATGTGCCCGTCGTACATGGTGACGAGGGAGGAAGGACACTCCACGCGAGGGCGGGCCAACGTGCTGCGTCTGGCCCTGAACGGGCGCATGGGCGAGGCCGGGCTGGACGCGGACGGCGTGTTGGGCGTGCTCGACCTGTGCCTCGAGTGCCGCGCCTGCAAGAGCGAGTGTCCCGTCAACGTGGACGTCGGCCGCTACAAGAGCGAGTTCCTGGCGGCACACCATGCCGAGCACGGCACGCCCGTGAAGGCGCGCGCCTTCGGCTACATCGACGAGCTGGCCAGCTGGGGCAGCGGCCTCGCGCCGCTCGTGAACCGCCTCGCGTCCAGCCGCATGGGCCGCCGGCTGGCCGCGGCCACCGTGGGGCTGGATCCCAGGCGCACCCCGCCTCGCTGGACCAGCCGGACGCTGCGGGCCCGCCTGGCGGATCGCGCCGGCCGGGGAACCGGCGCCACGCCCATCCTGTTTGCGGACACGTTCACGTCTCACGTCGAGCCGGAAATCGGGGTCGCGGCGTTCGACGTCCTGCGGGCGTCCGGACTGGGCGCGACGCTCGCGCCTCACGTCTGCTGCGGCCGGCCCCTCATCTCGCAGGGGCTGCTGTCGGAGGCGCGGGATCGCGCCGCCCGGAACGTCGCCGCGCTCTATCCACGCGCCGCCGCCGGCGCACCCATCGTCTTCGTGGAGCCGAGCTGCCTGTCGGCCGTGCGCGAGGACGCGCCGGACCTGTTGAAGGGCTCACTCCGCGACAAGGCGCGCGTGGTCGCAGGCCGCGCGGTGCTGTTCGAGGAGTATCTGGAGGCCGAGATGGCCGCCGGCCGCGCGTCGCTGCCACTGCGCGCCGGCCCACGGACCATCCTGCTCCACGTGCATTGTCACCAGCGTTCCATGGGGCTCGGCACCGCGGCGGCCGAGCTGCTCCGCCGCATTCCCGGCGCCAGCGTCACCGACCTCGACGCCGGCTGCTGCGGCATGGCGGGATCGTTCGGCTACACCAGCGACCACTACGACGTGTCGCGGGCCATCGGCGAGCGGAAGCTCCTGCCCGCCGCTCGGAGCATGGGCGCTGATACAGTGCTCGCTGCCGCCGGCACGTCGTGCCGGCACCAGGTGCAGCACTTCACCGGGGTCGAGGCGCGGCACCCCGCGCTCCTGATCCGAGACCTCCTGGAGACCGTTCCCGCATGAGCCTGGCCTGGATCTCGCTCCTCGCGCTCGCCACCGCCATCACGCTCAGCATGTTCACGCAGGTGAACGTCGGCGTGGTATCGCTGGCGCTGGCCTGGCTCGTCGGTGTCTACCTCGGCGGCATCCCGCTGAGCCAGGTGATCGGCACCTTCCCGGTGCAGTTGTTCCTGACGCTCGCGGGCGTGACGCTGCTCTTCGGCATGGCGGCGGCCAATGGCACCCTGGGCCGCGTGGCGTCGCGCGCGGTGCACGTCTGCCGCGGCAACGCGGGCCTGATCCCGGTGATGTTCTTCGTCATCGCCGCGGTCCTCTCCAGCATCGGGCCGGGCAACATCTCCACCACGGCCATCATGGCGCCCATGGCGATGGCCGTGGGGCACCAGGCGGGGGTCCCGCCCTTCCTGATGGCCCTGATGGTCGGCAACGGCGCGCAGGCGGGCGCACTGTCGCCCTTCGCCCCGACCGGCGTCATCGTCAACGGCATCATGGACCGGATGAACCTCGACGGCCACGAGGTGACGACGTACGTGAACAACCTGCTGGCGCACGTGGCCGTCACCTTCGTGGCGTATCTGGTCTTCGGCGGCCTCAGGCTGTTCAAGGCGGGATCCAGGGAGATCGACGACTCGAAGGCCGTGCATCTCGAGCCGTTCCACCCGGTGCACTGGTTCACGCTCGCCATCCTCGTCACGCTGGTGGCTGGCGTCATCGGCTGGGATCTGCAGGTGGGCATGGCCGCGCTCACCGGCGCCGCGGTGTTGTCGCTGGCGGGAGGGGCGGACGAGAAGGACGCGATCAAGAAGATGCCGTGGGGCGTGGTCCTGATGGTGTGCGGCGTCACCGTGCTCATCGGCGTCCTGGAGAAGACCCAGGGGATGGCGCTCTTCTCGGACCTGCTGGCGCGGGTGTCCACGCCGGGCTCGGCCACCTTCGTGGTGGCGCTCGTCACGGGCGTCGTGTCGGTCTACAGCAGCACGTCCGGGGTCGTGCTGCCGGCCTTCCTGCCGACGGTCCCGGGCCTGGTCGAGCGACTCGGCGGCGGCGACGTCCTCGCCATCGCGTCCGCGATGATGGTGGGGGGCCACCTAGTGGATCTGTCCCCGCTCTCGACGATTGGCGCGCTGTGCATCGCCGCCCTGCCCGTGGGCTCGGATCCGAAGCGGCTCTTCAACCAGTTGCTGGCGTGGGGCCTGTCGATGACGGTGATCGGCGCCGTCATCTGCTGGGTGCTGTTCTGAGAGCTCGGGACACGAAGAACACGAAGGGCACGAAGCAAGCTGGATCCAAGCCAGACGTCTTCTGCATTCTGCCTCTTGCCTTATTGAGATGTTTCCGTATTTCGTCGTCGTGTCCTTCGTGCCCTTCGTGTTACGTGAACGTCGGCTTGCGGCCCTCGCGGAAGGCGGCCACGCCCTCGCGGAAGTCGGCACTACCGTAGCACCGCTCGATCACATCGTCGCCCGCGCCGGTGGGTGGCGTGCGGAAGGCGCGGAGGCGGAGCAGCAGTTCCTTCGTCGCCTGCACGGTGCTGGAGGCGCGCGTGGTGAGGTCCACCGCGACCTGACGGACCGTCGTCTCGAGCTCGGCCATCGGGACGACGCGTGTGGCGAGACCGATTGCCAGCGCTTCATCCGCCTCCACGAGCCGCCCCGTCAGCAGCAGGTCGCGCGCGCGGCCGGCGCCGATGAGGTCCGCGAGCCGTGCGCTGTTCGCCAGCGACAGGCAGTTGCCGAGCGTGCGGGCCACCGGCACGCCGAAGCGCGCGCGTGCCGAGCAGATGCGCAGGTCGCAGCAGATCGCGATCAGGCACCCGCCACCCACCGCGGCGCCGTCCACCGCGGCGATGGTCGGCACGCGGACGCGCTCCAGCCGCTCCGCCAGCGCGTCGAGGCGCGCCTCGTAGGCCACGCCATCCGCGCCGCTCTGGAACGCCGAGAACTGCGCGATGTCGGTGCCCGCGGCGAACGCGCCGCCGGAGCCGCGTATGATAAGCGCGCGAATCCGGTCGTCCTGATCCGCGGCCTCGCAGGCGCGCTCCAGGGCCTCGTACATGTCCCAGGTGAGCGCGTTCCGGGCCTCCGGACGCGTGAAGGTGAGGATCCCGAGAGACCCCGTGATGTCCCAGGACACATTGCTCGACGGCATAGTGGTGCTCGATGCGACCCAGGTGATGGCCGGGCCGTATTGCGCGATGTTACTGTCCGACATGGGCGCGCGGGTGATCAAAGTGGAGCCGCCGGACGGCGACTCCACGCGCGCGATGGCCGGGGCCGCCGGCGGCGACAGCCCGGCCTTCGCGGCCGTCAACCGCGGCAAGCTCGGCGTCGTCCTCGACCTGTCGCAGGAGGCCGGGCGCGAGGTGTTCACGCGGCTCGCGCGATCGGCCGACATCCTGGTGGAGAACTTCCGTCCTGGCGTGATGGCGCGCCTGGGCCTGGATTACGCGGCCCTCTCGGCCGAGAACCCGCGCCTGATCTACGCGTCGATCTCCGGGTTCGGCCAGACCGGTCCCGATGCCCGGCGCGGTGGTTTCGACCTGGTCGCCCAGGGGATGAGCGGCATCATGTCCGTGACTGGCGAGCCGGACGGCCCGCCGACGAAGGCCGGCATCCCGATCACGGACCTGGGTGCGGGGCTCCTGGCCCTGTCCGGCATCCTCGCCGCCCTGCACTGGCGCGCGGCGTCGGGCAGGGGCCAGCACGTGGACACGTCGCTCTTCGAGGCGGGGCTGGCGCTGTCGGTGTGGGAGGCCACGGAGTATTTCTCCGGCCGCGGGGTGCCGGCCCGCCTTGGCTCGGCACACCGCATGGTCGCCCCCTACCAGGCGTTCCGCTGCAGCGACGGGCACATCAACATCGGCGCGGCCAACGATCGGACGTTCACGAAGCTCGCCGCGGTGCTGGAGCATCCGGAGTGGGAGACGGACCCGCGCTTCTCGTCGGCGACGGCCCGCGTGGCAAACCGCGCGATGCTGGCACGCCTCATCGAGGACGTGACGACCACGCGGACGCGTGCCGACTGGACGCGCCTGTTCGACGAAGCCGGGATTCCGTGCGGGCCCATCCTGAACTACCCGGAGGCCTTCGCGCATCCGCAGGCCGTGGCCCGCGAGATGTCCGTGCCCGTGCACCATCCACGGCTGGGCGACACGCGCGCCATTGGCACGCCGCTGAAGATGTCCGCCACGCCGCTCGACCCCACGCGGCGCGCGCCGATGCTGGGCGAGCACACCGACGAGGTGCTGGCTGCCGCCGGGTACAGCGACGACGAGATCGAGCAGCTGCGCGCGGCGGGCGTGGCGCGGTAGGGTCCGCGTCCATTGCCGATTGCCGGATTGCCGATTGGGCGATTCATCGGGCGATCGCGGATTGAGGCATCGGGGCATTCCGATTGCCGAACGGGGGATTGCGGCATTGCCGTAAGACACCTCACCCGGCCGGCTCACCGCCGTGAGACTCGCCTGCGGACACGAGGCGTGGCAACGGCTTGCAGCCGACTGCGCCCCGAGGGATCATGAGGCCGCCGCGGCTGACAGTTCGAGGCACGGACCGCTGACAAAGACCCCCAGACAATGGCCAAGCAAAGCGAATCAGCACCTGAGTTCGTGAAGTACATGGCACCCGTCATTACTGCCCTCACCGAATTGGGGGGCTCCGGCCGGCCGGATGAGGTGCGCGGCGCAATCGCGAAGAACCTCAGCATCAGCGAGGACGAGCAGTCGCAGCCCCTGCCGAGCGGCGTTCAGTCCAGATTCGAGAATCAAGTCCACTGGGCCCGCTTCTACCTGGCAAAGGGCGGCTACATCGATGCCTCGAGACACGGAGTCTGACGGCGGCAGTGCCGCATTCACGCCATCGCCAATCCGAATGGCTCGACCCGCAATCCGCGATCGCCCGATGAATCGCCCAATCGGCAATCGGCAATCGGCAATCGGCAATCGGCAATCGGCAATGGGCGCGGGACCCTGGTCAGCGCATCACGCCGACCAGCTCCTTCACGAACTTCGCGGCCACCCGCGCGGTGAGGTCACGCAGGTCGTTCCGCGGGTTGTACTCCACCACGTCGGCGCCGACGACTGGGGCGCGCACCGCGGCGATGACCTCGAGCACCTCCCGCACGGTCAGCCCGCCCGGCTCGGGATGTGAGATCCCGGGCGCCAGCATCGGCTCCAGCACGTCGATGTCGAGCGAGATATAGACGGGGCCCGGCGCGCTCCTCACGGTGCCGAGGGCCTCCCGCCAGGCGCCGGGGCCATGCACCTCCACGCCGAACCGCTCCGCCTGGGCGCGCAGGTGGTCCGTCAGGGCCCGCACGCCCACCTGGATCAGCCGTGCGGCCAGCCCCTCCTCCATCACGCGCGCGAAGGGGCAGGCGTGCGAGTAGCGATCGCCTTCGAACTCGTCGTACATGTCCCCGTGGGCGTCGAAGTGCAGGATGGTGAGCGCGGGCGCCTGGCCCTGCCAGGCGCGGAGCACGGGATACGTGATCGAGTGGTCGCCGCCCAGCACCAACGGTCGATGGCCGGCGGCGATCAGGGCCGACACTGCGTTCGTGATTGCGTCCCGCACCGCAGCGGGCTCCTCCGGCAGCGACAGGTTGCCCGCGTCGCCCAGCACATCCGCCTGCGACACATCGTCTCGATGCTCGTTCCACGCGTTGCTCGAGGTGGACCAGAGGGCCGCGCGAATGGCGTCCGGAGCCTCGGCCGCGCCACGCTGATAGGACGAGGACCGGTCCCATGGAACGCCGATCAGTGTCGCGCGTGGATGCATACCTGCCTGTAGCCTGTAGCCTGTAGCCTGTAGCCTGAAGCCTGAAGCCCGGACCCTACCCGTCCACGCACACGCGGTCGCGGCCGCCATGCTTGGCCGCGTACAGCCGCCTGTCGGCCGCGGCGATCAGCGCGTCGGGGCTGTCGGCGTCCTCGACCGGTACCGAGACGCCGATGCTCAGCGTCACGGCAATTCTCAGGTCACGCTCCGGGATGACGCACGGCGCCTGCGCGAGGGCCGCGCGCAGGCGTTCCATCGCGATCGCCGCCTCGCGGCGACCGGTCTCCGGCATGAGGACCGCGAACTCCTCGCCGCCGAAGCGCGCCACGCGATCGAGCCGCCGGAGCGTCGCCTCCATCACCTGGCCGACGTGCCGGATGACCCGGTCGCCGATGGGATGTCCGTACGTGTCGTTCACGTGCTTGAAGTGATCGATGTCGGCGAGGCCGATCGCGAACGGCCGCTTGAACCGCACGGCGCGCAGCCACTCGTTCTGCAGCAGGCTGTGCATCTCGCGCCGGTTCAGCAGGCCGGTAAGCTCGTCCCGCAGCGCCAGCGCCCGGAGCTGCTGCAGCGTCGCGCCCAGCTTCACCGCGTAGCGCACCGTGCGCTCCAGCAGCCGGGGACTGAGATCGGACTTCAGCACGAACTCCACGGCGCCGGCCTCCGCCGCCGCGATGTCCACGTCATCCGTGTCCGACACCGTCATCATCACCACGGGCGTGTCGATGCGCAGTCGTCGTGCCTCGCGCAGCATGTCGACGCCCGTGCCGTGATCCAGCCGGAAGTCCAGCAGGCACACCGCGTGACGGCCCGTCGTCAACTTCGCCAGGCCTTCGTCGTAGGTCGTCGCACCGTCGAACGCGTACCGGGTCCGCACGAACGCGTCGACCAGCCGCTCGACGATGCGGTGCTGCAGCGGGTCGTCGTCTATGCAGAGCAGCGTGGGGGTGGGGGTGGGGGTGGGTTGCACCGGGGCCAGACCTGCCTTCTGCCTTCTGCCTTTACCGTTGCTCGACCGGTAGCCAGGTCTGCGGGTACAAGGGCCCCGTGTAGTCCGCGCGCGGCCTGATCAGGCGGTTGTTGGCCAGCTGCTCCAGCACGTGGGCCGTCCAGCCCGAGATGCGGCTGACCGCGAAGATCGGCGTGTAGAGATCGATGGCGATGCCCATCGTGTAGTACGTGGACGCCGAGTAGAAGTCCACGTTCGGGTAGAGCGTCTTCTCGGACTTCACCAGTGCTTCGATCCGCTCCGACATCTCGAACCAGCGCAGGTTGCCGGCCAGCTGGCCGAGCTGCTTCGACATCTGCCTGAGGTGCGTGGCGCGCGGGTCCTCGGTGCGGTACACGCGGTGCCCGAAGCCCGAGATCTTCTCCTTGCGCACGAACTTGCCCTTCACGTACGCGTCGATGCGCTCCGCCGGCGCGTCCTGGCCGATCTCGATCAGCATCTTCATCACTTCGGCGTTGGCGCCACCGTGCAGCGGGCCCTTCAGGGTGCCGATGCCGGCGACGATGGCGGAGTGGATGTCGGTGAGCGTGGCGGCCGCCACGCGTGCGGCGAAGGTGGAGGCGTTCAGCTCGTGGTCCGCGTGCAGCGTGAGCGCAATGTCCATGGCCCGCACGGCGGTGGCCGTGGGCCTGGTGCCGAACAGCATGTAGAGGAAGTTGGCCGCGTGTCCCATCGCGGGGTCCGGCGCGATCGGGCCGCCACCCTGCTGCATGCGGCCCCAGGTGGCAACGAGGCTCGCGATCTGGCCGGTGAGCCGCACGGCCTTGCGATACGACGCCGCGGCCGAGTTGTCGTGCGCGTCCGCGTCGTAATGGGCCAGCGCGGAGGTCAGCGTGCGCAGCGCGTCCATGCCGTCGCCGGGCGGCAGCATCTTCATCAGGCGCAGGATGGGCTCGGGCAGCGGGCGGGCCGCCGCCAGCTGCGACTGCAGATCCCCCAGTTCCGCCCGGGTGGGCAGCCGTCCGTGCCACAGCAGGAAGCACGTCTCCTCGAACGTCGCATGGCGCGCCAGGTCGTGGATGTCGTAGCCGCAGTAGGCCAGCACGCCACGCTCGCCGTCGAGGAAACAGATGCGCGAGGACGTGGCGACGATGTCCTCGAGACCGGCCTTGGCCTTCACGTCGGCAGACATGAAGGCCGATCTTAGCAGGTGCGGTGGCTACTTGACCTCGATGACGATCCTGCCCAGGCGGCCGGTGAAGGCGTTGTCCCGCTCCCGGTAGTCCGCGGTCACGGGCGTCTCGTCGTCCACGCCGACCGTCACGCCTTCGTCGGTGGAGAACACGTTGGGAATCGTGTTCGCGATGCGCCCCTCGCCAACCGGCTGCCCGTTGACCGACAGCGTGGCCGTGCCGCCCTTGCCGCGGCCGCCGCCGTCGTAGGCGAAGTCCATCCGTACGGTGGAGGGGCCCTCGGGCAGGCGGTTGCGTCCGACCACCGTGTACACCTCGCGGCCGAGCCAGTTGTAGGCGTAGGCGGGCCGGCCGTCCTTCACGTACAGGCTCCAGCCGCTGAAGCGGCCGGCCTGCGCGATGAGCACGCCCTGCGCGCCCCCCCGCGGGACCTCCACCGTGGCCGTGATGCTGTGCGAGCGGTTCTTGAGGTTGATGAACGCGTTCTCGGCCATCGCCACCGCGCCCGGATACAGCGTCAGCGTCGTCCGCCCGCCCATCAGGTCCGGTCGCCCCGCCGCCGCGGGATCCATCCGCTCGACGCTGCGGTCGTCGATGGGCAGCACCTGGTACTTGGCCGCCTCGGCGAGGAAGAGCCCCTTCAGTTCCTCGAGCTTGGCAGGGTTGCTGGCGGCCAGGTTCGTGGACTGGCTGAAGTCCTCGGCCACGTGATACAGCTCCCACGTGTCGCTGGCCAGATCCGTCCGCGGCGTGGGCTCCCACGGGGCTCGATGCACGGTGCCGGCGAACCACCCGTCGTGGTACACGCCGCGATTGCCCCCGATCTCGAAGTACTGCGTGCCGTGCGTGGTGGGCGCCGTGGGCTGGTCGATGGTGTACAGCAGGCTCACACCCTCCATCGGCCGCTGTGGGATTCCGTTCACCATCGTCGGCTGCGGCAGCCCGGCAGCGTCGAGCACCGTCGGGGCGATGTCGGTGAGGTAGTGGAACTGCGAGCGCACCCCGCCCGACGCCTTGATGCGCGCGGGCCAGCGGATGACCATCGGGTTCTGGTTCCCACCGGCTGCGGACGCCACCTGCTTGCCGTACTGGAACGGGGTGTTGCCCGCGATGGCCCAGCCGGCCGCGTAGTGGGCATAGGTGGCCGGCCCGCCGAGCTGATCCCGGCGCCGCATCTGCTCGTCCAGTGTCTCGGGAATGCCGTTGAAGAACGTCATCTCGTTGACCACGCCCACCATGCCCCCCTCGGGGCTGGCGCCGTTGTCGCCGACGATGAAGACGACGAGCGTGTTGTCGGTTTCACCCAGCTCGTCGATGGCCGACAGCAGGCGCCCTGTTTCGAAGTCGGCCTGCTCGCCGAAGGCCGCGAAGACCTCCATCTGTCGGGCGAACACGCGGCGTTCGTCGGCGGTCAGGGCGTCCCAGTCCTTGATGGCGGCCGGCTTGGGGGACAACGTCGTCTCGGGCGGCACCACGCCCAGCGTCTTCTGCCGCGCGAGCGTTTCCTCCCGGTACCGGTCCCATCCGCCATCGAAGCGCCCCTCGTACTTCTTGATGAACGACTCGGGCACGTGGTGCGGCGCGTGCGTGGAGCCCGGAGCGAAGTACATGAAGAACGGGCGGTCCGGGGTCAGCCCCTGTTGCTGGCGCACCCATGCGATGGCCTGATCCGCCATGTCCGTCATGAAGTGATAGTTCGGGTCCGGGCGGTGCTCGACGCGCGTGAGCCCGTCGTAGATGGTCGGGGCCCACTGGTTGGTCTCGCCGCCGATGAAGCCGTAAAACTTGTCGAAGCCGGATCGCGTCGGCCAGCGGTCCGTCGGCCCGGACACGCTCACCTCCCAGGGCGCGGTCTCATGCGACTTGCCGAAGGCGGCGGTGCTGTAGCCGTTCAAGCGCAGGATTTCGGCCAGGGGCGTGATGCTGTTGGGCCGGACGCCGTTGTTGCCCGGGAACGCGGTGGCGATGTCCATCACGGCGCCGGCATTGGCGGAGTGGTGGTTGCGGCCGGTGAGCAGCGCCACGCGCGACGGCGAGCAGAGGGCGGCGACGTGGAAGTTGTTGTAGCGGAGCCCCTCCGAGGCCAGCCGATCCAGGTTCGGCATCTCGATGGCGCCGCCGAAGGTGCTGGACTGTCCGAAGCCGAAGTCGTCGAGCAGGACGATGAGCACGTTCGGCGCACCTGCCGGCGCAGTCACCTGTGCCCGCGGCGGCGGAGTCGCCTTCCTAGCGTCGAGCTCGCTGACGGCCGGATACGAGGGATCGGGGATCGGCAGGATGCGCCGATCGGGACCGGCTGGCGGCGTGGACGGGGACGCGGGCGCTGGCGCGCTCCGACTGCATGCGCACGTCAGTACCACGGCGCACACCATCGTGCCGAACGGCACCCTCCTCCACCCCTGCATGTCGGATCCTCCTGCTCGCAGTGAGCACTCGCCGAGCGGCGCGGCGCCCCCGGCCTCAGGCTTCCTTGCTCTGGGCCACGGGCACGACGGTGTCGCCGCCGAACTGCTGGAACAGCGAGAGGAGGCCCGTGTAGAGGAAGCCGACCTGGAAGAGCATCAGGAACGGAACGGTGCCGTAGATGCCGTTGGCCAGCGCGTAGAAGAGCGTGCCCGTGAAGTAGATGCCGAGCGCCACCTCGATCAGCGGCTGGATGGCCACCGACTGGCGATACTTCTTCGTGGTCCAGTCGTCGGCGTGGCCTTCCACGCCGTACTTCGGCGTCCGGGCGAACTCGCTCGGCTTGTGGAACAACGCCTCGAACACCGCCTTCGTGTTGTTCACGGCCAGGCCGATGCCGATCGACATCAGGAACGGCAGGTACTTCAGCCGCTCGGTCCACGTCTGCGGGTAGATCTCGCGCTGCGAGACCATGTAGAAGTTGGCCACCGACGCCGTCGCCGCGAAGAACAGCGGGATGTCGATGAGCATCATCTCGTACCACCCCATGTTGTAGCGGATGACCATCGAGGGGCCCATCAGGATTGACAGCACCACCATCAGGGGGTAGTTCAGGTTCGCCGACAGGTGGAAGAAGGCCTCGGCCTTCACCTTCGCGGGCTGGTCCGAGCGCAGGATGCGCGGCATCAACTTCAGGAAGGTCTGGATGGAGCCCTTCGCCCACCGGTGCTGCTGGCTCTTGAACGCGTTCATCTCCACCGGCAGCTCCGCCGGGGCCACGTGGTCCTGCACGAACACGAAACGCCAGCCCCGGAGCTGCGTCCGGTAGCTGAGGTCCAGATCCTCGGTCAGGGTGTCGTGCTGCCAGCCGCCGCCATCGGCGATGGCCTCGCGCCGCCAGATGCCCGCCGTGCCATTGAAGTTGAAGAAGCAGCCGCCCCGGTTCCGCGAGCCGTGCTCGAGCACGAAGTGCGCGTCCAGCAGGATGCTCTGGATCTTCGTCAGCAGGGAGTAGTCCTGGTTGATGTGGCCCCACCGCGCCTGCACCATCGCCACCCCGGGATCGGTGAAGTAGTGCACCGTCCGCATCAGGAAGTCGGGACGCGGCAGGAAGTCGGCGTCGAAGATGGCCACGAACCGGCCACGCGCCACCTTCAGCCCGGCGTCGAGCGCACCGGCCTTGTACCCGGTGCGGTCCTCCCGGTGCAGGTACTTGATGTCAACGCCCTGCGCCGCGTGCCGCCGGACGGCGCGCTCCGCGATCGCGCGCGTCTCGTCGGTCGAGTCGTCGAGGACCTGAATCTCCAGCCGCTCACGCGGGTAATCGATCTCGCAGACCGAGTCGATCAGGCGATCGACCACGTACATCTCGTTGAAGAGCGGAAGCTGGATGGTGACCGTGGGCAGATCCGCGAACTGCGCGGCCGGCACGGGCTGCTCCTCCTTGTGCTTCATATACAGGTAGACCATGTAGTACCGGTGCCACCCGTAGACCGCGAGGATCAGGAGGACGAAGAAGTACGATGCGAGGATGAAGGTTTCGATCGGCGACATGCTCGGTATGGATCAGTTCGGCCAGCCCAAACCACTATTGTACCTTCAAATCCGCTAAAGTCAACAAAACAGGCACGATACGCCCTTATGAGCCCAGAAGAGCTCCGCCATCTCCTCGACCAGGTCCGGACCGGCCAGGCCTCCCTGACCGACGCGCACCAGACGCTACTGGCCGCCCTCCGCGCCGAGCCCCTCGCCGACCTCGGCTTCGCCCGGGTCGACCACCACCGCCCTACGCGCCAGGGGTTCCCTGAGGTCGTCCTCGGGCTGGGGAAGACCCCCGATCAGATTGCCTCCATTGCGTCCACCATCGTGGAACGGGGGCACCCCCTGCTGGTGACCCGCGCGGGCACAGCAGCCTGGCAGGCCGTGCACGCGCGACTGCCCGAGGCCCGGTACCACGAACTGGCCGGGGCCATCACGCTCGGCCGGGACGTGCCGCGCGGTAAGGGCACCGTCGCCATCGCGTCGGCAGGCACGTCCGACATCCCCGTCGCCGAAGAGGCCGCTGTCACGGCCGAGCTGATGGGCAACGACGTCGAGCGGCTCTACGACGTCGGGGTGGCCGGCATCCACCGCGTCCTGCGCGAACGCGGCCGGCTGGAGTCGGCGCGCGTGATCATCGTGGTGGCCGGCATGGAAGGCGCGCTGCCAAGCGTCGTGGCCGGCATGGTCCACGTACCGGTCATCGCCGTACCGACCAGCATCGGCTACGGCGCCAGCTTCGGCGGTGTCGCGGCGCTGCTCGGCATGCTCAATTCCTGCGCCAACGGCGTGTCGGTGGTGAACATCGACAACGGCTTCGGCGCCGGGTGTATCGCAAGTATGATCAACCACTTGTAGGCGGCGCTTCGCGCCGTAGGCCTTCGGTAGGCCGTTGGTAGGCCTGCGGTAGGCCTTCGGTAGGCCTTCGGTAGGCCGTTGGTAGGCCTTCGGTAGGCCGTTGGTAGGCCTTCGGTAGGCCTTCGGTAGGCCTTCGGTAGGCCTTCGGTAGGCCTTCGGTAGGCCTTCGGTAGGCCTTCGGCAGGCCGTTGGTAGGCCGTTGGTAGGCGGCGCTCCGCGCCGTAGGATCCTACCGAGCAAAGCGAGGCCTACCGAGCGCAGCGAGGCCTACCGAACGCAGTGAGGCCTACCGAGCAACGCGAGGCCTACCGAACGCAGTGAGGCCTACCGAGCAACGCGAGGCCTACCGAACGCAGTGAGGCCTACCGAGCAACGCGAGGCCTACCGAGCGCAGCGAGGCCTATGTTCGCGACACGCACGCTTGAATTCGATCGCATCGTCGCCGACGTCGCGGCGCTGTCGCTCACGCCGCTCGGGCGCGTGCGCCTCGAGGCGGTGAAGCCCGTCGGCGACCCGCCGGACGTGGCCACGCTGCAGCGCGCGACCAGCGAGGCCGTTCGCTTCTACGAGCAGCACCCGCCGTTTCCACTCCGTGCGGGCCAGGGCCTCACCGAGGCGCTGGCGGGCCTCGCCGTCGAGGGACGCCCTCTCGACCCACTCGGATTGCGCACGCTCGCCGAGTTCATCGACTCGGTGGAGCGCTCCAGGGCGGGTGTCATGGCGGCCGCCGGCTCCTTCCCGTTCCTCGAGGCCATCGTGAGTCGCGTGGCCACGTTCAGGAGCGAGGTGGAGGCCGTCAGGGCCGCCATCGACGTCTCCGGCGAGGTGCTCGACGAGGCCAGCCCCGCGCTTCGCAACATCCGCGAACGACTGCGGCAGCTCCGCCAGCGGCTCCGCCACACACTGGAACAGTTCGCCCGCGGCCGGGACACGGCCAAGTACCTCCAGGACGATGTGGTCACGGAGCGGAACGGGCGGTTCGTGCTGCTGGTGCGGGCGGAGCACCGGGGCAACGTGCCGGGCATCGTGCACGGCAGCTCGGCGAGCGGCGCCAGCCTCTTCCTCGAGCCCGCCGCCACCGTCGAGATCAACAACGACATCGTCGAGCTCGAGGAGCGCGAGCGCGAGGAGATCTTCCGCATCCTGCTGGCGCTGACGGATCGCTTCCGACACCGACCCGGAGACGTGCGCGCGATCCAGGAAGTCGCGACGGATCTCGACGTGCTGCAGGCGCGCGCACGGTACAGCGCGAAGGTCGGCGGCATCGAGCCGGTCTTCGTCGCGGATCGGTCGCTCGAACTGCGCGGAGCACGGCACCCGCTGCTCGACAAGGCGGTGCCCATCGACGTGGTCCTGGAGCCGCCCAGCCGCGTCCTGCTCATTACCGGTCCCAACACCGGCGGCAAGACCGTGGCGCTCAAGACGGCGGGGCTCTTCGCCCTGATGGCGCAGTCCGGCCTCCACATCCCGGCGAAGGTGGCGCGCCTGCCCGTCTTCCGGTCGGTGTTCGCGGACATCGGCGACGAGCAATCGATCGCGGCCAGCCTGAGCACGTTCTCGGGCCACATCAGCAACCTGGTGTCGATGGACCGCGCCCTGCAGCTGCCCGCACTGGTGCTGCTGGACGAAGTGGGAACCGGCACGGACCCGAATGAAGGTGGCGCGCTGGCCACGGCGCTGGTGAACCACTTCAGGCAGCGCGGCGCCCACCTGATTGCCACCACCCACTTCGACGCGGTGAAGACGTGGGGCACCACCACGGAGGGCGTGACCGTGGCCGGCTTCGCGTTCGACCCGCAGACCTACGCGCCGACGTATCGCCTGGTGTACGGGGCCCCGGGCCGCAGCCTCGCCATCGAGATGGCGCAGCGGCTCGGGCTGCCCCTTCCGGTGATTGCCGCCGCGCGCGGGTTCCTGAGCGACGACCAGAAGCGCCTGCAGGCCCACCTGGACCGGATTGACGCCCAGGCCCGCGCGATGGACGCGGACAAGGTCCGGATGGAGCGCGAGCGTCGTGCCTTCAACGAGCAGAAGGCCGCCCTCGACGCGCGCGATCGGGCCCTGACCGAGCGCGAAGAGGCGTTCAGGAAGCGACTGAACGACAAGGTGGACGAGCGGCTGCGGCAGGCGCGGCGCGACATCGACGGCGTGATCGAGCAGCTCCGGGAACGGTCGGAGGCGCTGCTCGAGAAGGCCTCCCTGCGTGCGGCGGGCGTTGCGGTCAACACGGGCGAGACGGGCGCCGCCCGCGCCGAGGCGCGTGCCGCCATCGAGCGGATTGCGGAGCACCTGCGCAACCCGCGTCGGGACGACGGGGCTGAAGCCCCGTCGCTCCCTGCAGACACCGGCGTGGTTCGGAGCGACGGGACTTCAGTCCCGTCGCTGTCCGTCGGCGCGCGCGTTGCCGTGGGCGGGCTCGGCCTGGAGGGCACCGTCGTCTCCATCTCCGGCTCGCAGGTGGAAGTGGACGTGCGTGGCAAGCGCATGCGCGCGAAGGTGAAGGACCTGCGGGTGATCGGTCCGCCGTCGCCGTCGGCCACGGCGCGACACGCCCGCGTGCGCGTGACCGTGGACCTCAAGCCGCGCGAGGGGCTGCTCAGTGAGGTCAACGTGATCGGCTGCACGGTCGAGGAAGCCGTGGACCGCGTGTCGCGTTTCCTCGACGACACGATGGTCACCGACCTCCGCGAGGTCCGCATCGTCCATGGCTTCGGCACGGGTCAGCTGCGCAAGGGCATCCAGGCGTTCCTGAAGACCCACCCGCTGGTCCTGAAGTACGCCCAGGCGCCCGAGAACCAGGGCGGGGGCGGGGCGACGGTGGTGGAGTTGAAGGAATAAACGGGGTCAGTCGCGTGTCATGTCGAAGTCGTACTGCGTGCTCACGTAGGCGCCTCTCCACAGGCCCTTCACCCTGTCCGGTGCGACAAACCGGCCGTCGAACCACATCGCACCGTCCGGGAAATGGACGATGAACTGCACACGATCGAGGCCGTCCCAGGTGAGCTCGACCGAACCGTGAACGTAGTCGAAGTAGGTGCCGCCGTACTGCCCCCCTCGGGCGGCGGTGATGTCCAGCGTGAACGGTCGCGGTGCGGGCATGTTGATGATGCCCTGCCAGTGGCCGAGGACACCCCGCTCGGGCACCCGGATGTCGCACAATGGCGGCGGCACGCCGCCGCGAATTGCCGTGCGCACGGCCGCCTGTGACGTGGCGTCGTCGCAGCCGCTCACGCGGTACCGCAGGTACTCCTGCGTCCAGACAACGGCACCCTCGGCGTCGACGTAGGCCGGCGACGGCGTGCGGCGCAGGATGTCGCGATACCTGGCGTCGAGCTGCTGCCGGAAGTCGGCGGTGTCCGCGTACGGCGGGAACAACACCCCCCCGCCCGTCGGCGCGCCGCACACCGGCGCGATCGGGCCGCGGTCGATCTGGTCGAAGACCCTCTGCGCCGCGTCGAGGTGGCCGCATCCGTTCACCCTGTAGCGCAGGTACTCCTGCGTCCAGACCAGGTCCCCCTCGACGTCCACGTAGTTGTTCACCGGCGCACGGCCGAGCTCCATGCGATACATCTGCTCGAGGTCGAGCCTGAACGCGAACGACTCGTTGCGCGGAGGGAACGCCACGACGGCCGACGCGGAGTCAGTTGCCAGCGAGCGGACTGGAGATGCACGAGCGACCCGCGCGTGAGCGCTGCCAGCCGATGATTCCGACGTCGTTGCGCGAGACCCATCGGTGGCCCGCGTCACCGCGGTCGGCGAGGTCGGCGAGGTCGGGCTCGCCGTCGTAGACCCGGAGTGCGGGGTCACTCCGCACGCCGCCACCCACACGCCGGCGCCGATTGCAGTGAGCAGGCGCCATCCCATCCTGCGCTCATTCTACGCCCGGGGGAGCCGGGACGTTCCCGACCCTGAGCATGACCTCTGGCGAGGGCTGGCTCCGGCGAGCGAGAAGTGTGGCTCGGCTGGCTCGACAGTGCGTAAACTGCAGTGAGTCCCATGCAGACACCCTTGGTCGTGTCCACCCCCACCTCCGCCGTCGCGGTGGCGCCTCGCGCGCTGGCGCCCATCGGCATCGCGCTCCTCGGAACCGCATGGATTGCGTCTGACGTCAGCTGGCGGCAGGCGGCACTCCTGCTCGTCGGGGTCACCGCGGGCGTGGTGCTCTACCACGCCGCCTTCGGCTTCACGTCGGCATGGCGCGTGTTCATCAGCGATCGACGCGGGGCGGGCCTGCGCGCGCAGATGCTGATGCTCGGCGCCACGTGCCTCGTGTTCTTCCCCATCCTGGCGGCCGGGTCGCTCTTCGGCCAGCCGGTCCGCGGCTCGGTCGCGGCTCCGGGGGTCGCCGTGCTCGCCGGCGCCTTCATCTTCGGCATCGGGATGCAACTCGGGGGTGGCTGCGCCTCGGGCACGCTCTACTCGGCCGGCGGCGGCAGCACCCGCATGTTCGTGGTGCTGGCCGCGTTCGTTGCCGGGTCGCTCTGGGGCACGGCGCATGCCTCGTGGTGGAGCGCCCTGCCCGCGTGGTCGCCGACCTCCATCGTGCAGGCGTGGGGTCTCGCCCCGGCGCTCGCCGCCAGCCTCACGGTGTTCGCCGCCATCGCCTTCGGGACCGCGCGCGCCGAGCGGCAACGCCATGGACGACTCGTGCCGGCCCTGGACGCACCACCCCACCTGTGGCGCGGCCCCTGGTCACTCGTCGCCGGCGCGCTGGGCCTGGCACTGGTCAACGTCGCGGTGCTGGCGATCAGCGGCCGGCCCTGGGGCATCACCGGTGCGTTCGCCCTGTGGGGCGCGAAGATCGCGTCGCTCGTTGGAGTCTCCGTGACATCGTGGCCGTACTGGTCGACGCCCGCACAGGCCGCGGCGCTCGAGGCCAGCGTGCTCGCCGACGGCACATCGGTCACCAACGTGGGCATCATGCTGGGGGCACTCGCCGCCGCGATGGCAGCCGGCCGCTTCGCCCCGGTCTGGCGCGTGTCGTCCCGATCGCTCGCGGCGGCGGTCGTCGGCGGCCTGCTGCTCGGCTATGGCGCGCGGGCAGCCTCTGGCTGCAACATCGGTGCGTACTTCAGCGGCATCGCCTCGGGCAGCGTACACGGCTGGCTGTGGCTGCCCGCCGCGTTCGCCGGGAACGTCCTGGGCACATACCTCCGGCCATGGTTCGGGCTCGACGTCGAGCGAACGACCTCCTGCTGAGCCTGCGCGTGAGCGTTCGGGCTACGGCACCGTCACCGCCACCGGCTCGGAGGGAAGACCCGCTCCACAGAAATTCGTGGCCTGCACGGAGAGCAGGTAGGTGCCTGGGCCGACGGCGCCGGTGATGGTTCTGCCCGGCACCGGGAAGCTGCCGGCGTAGGCGCCGCCGACGTTGATCACGTAGCCCGTTGGGGCTGGGCCAAGGTCTGGCGCGTCCCAGAACGCCGTGAGGACGTTGCCCACGCGGTAGACGGCCACGTTCGACGGGGGCTGCAACTGGCCGAGGCACGCGCCCGGGAACGTGAGGGTCACCGGATTGGACGGTCCGCTGCTGCCGGCGGCATTCACGGCCCTGACGGTGAAGGTATACGTCCCCCCTGGAACGCCGTTGAACGTGAACGTGTCGGTGACGCCGAGCGCAAGCGACGTGGTGAGCGCGCCGCTCACGTCCAGCACCAGACTCGAGGGCGCACCACCGGTGAACGTGTTCCGCCAGGCCAGCGCCACGCGTGAGGTGGCAACCACACCGACCAGGTCCACCGGCGTCGACGGAGCCACCGGGACGCCGACGTGGAACAGCACCTCGTTCGATGGCGGACTCAGCCCGGCGCTGGACATCGTCTGCAGTCGAGCGTAGAACGAGCCGGACGGAGTGGCGATCGAGAAGTGTGGGGCCGTACCGCCGATGGGAATGGTGGCGGACACATCGCCCGGCGTGACGCCTCCGGTCAGGACGTACCCGGCCGGCGCAGGACCCACCAACGGCGGCTTCCACCTGAAGGTCACGACGTTCCCAGCGATCGACGAAACATGGAGCCCGGTGGGCGGCTGTGACGTCGTGACCCCATCGTCGTTGAGGATCGTGCCGCTCCCCTGACCGCTGGCGATGACGGCATTGAACGGTCCCAGGAGGTTGACGGAGAACGTCTCGTCGCCCTCCACCACCGTATCGCCCTTGATCGACACCTGCAGCGTGCGCGCCGGAACGCCCGGGGGAAACGTGAGCAGCCCCGCGGTGGGCACGTAGTCCCCGCCGTTGGCCGTGGTCGTGATGATGATCGAGAAGCCGCCGAGGGATCCGCCGTCGGGATTCGCACTGTCGTCGATGACGAACAGCCGCCAGGCCCCGTTGGGACTGGTGCCATTGAACACCGACAGCGCCGAGCCATAGGGCCCTGCAGGTGCCGGTGCCGGCAGCGCAGCCTCAGCGGGCGCGTTGTCCGCCGGGGCAAAGGTACCCGAAACCAGTTGCGGTGGCGGGACGGGAGCTCCATCCTGGAACGTCATCGTGATGTTGTTCACGTCGTTGCCGATGCCGATGTCCGACATGACCATCGCCGCCTGCCCACCTGGCCCGACGAGCAGCACGTCGAGATCGGCGGGGAAGGTGTGGGTCAGGTTGTTGAGACGCACGGCCACGTGCTGCACCGTGCCGGCAAGGCCCGACACGTTGACGGTGGCCGGATAGGGCGACGCGTTCCCCTGCGTCGGAATCGTCAACGGACCGGACGACTGAGTGAACGCGGCCGCGGTGGCCGATCCGTCGCTGGTCACATAGTGGATCCGGGACTCCACGAGGTTGGGGTGGCGCAGCACCACCCGGAAGGTCGCGACCGACACGCCGCTGTCGCCTTCGGCCACCGCCACGTGCTCAATCGACACGGTCGGGGTGGCCTGGCGCGCGGTGCCAGGCACCGGGAGGCACACGACGACCGCGGTTGTCAGTCCGAACAGCCGTCGCCACGCACGTCGCATCGTCCCTCCAGGCGTCGGGCACTGGCCCGCACACCTGCTGATACGACAAACGCCACGCCGAGCCGACATCGACGCCTGTGCGTCACTCTCGCCGCCCCTCGGCCGGCGCGCGGAACCGTGCCGCCTCATCGGGTCGCCCCAGCCGATCGTAGAGCGCCACGAGATGCCGGGCGTTCCCTGTTGCCGCATCGGCGGTGGTGTCCCTCATCTCCAGGATGCGCTGCGCCTCGAGCAGCGCGCGCTCGGCCTCGTCGAGGCGGCTCGTCTGCATGAGGCAGGCTCCGAGGGCCGAGCCGGCAAGGCCCATCCGGGAGTGGTCCGGCGGCATGGTCTTCCGCGTGACGTCGAGCGCCCGTTCGAGGATGGGCACGGCGCCGGGACAGTCGCCCATCAGCGCGCGAGCCGTGCCCAGCCGCTCGAGGCTCACCGAGACATCGCGATGCACGGGGCCAAAGGCGGCCTCGCGAATCTCAAGCGAGCGCTGGTAGTGCTCGACGGCCCTTCGGAAGTCCTCCGTCTCCCTGTAGACGTCCCCCAGGTTCGCGTAGGGATACGCGACGTAGGCGTGCGAGGGGCCAAGCGCCTTCGTGTAGATGGCGACAGCCCGCTCGAAGGCGGCACGTGCCCGGTCGTACTCACGAAGTGCCAGCAGGATGCTGCCGAGGCTGTTGACCGCCGTGCCGGTGTCGCGATGCGCCGGTCCGTATGCCTTCTCGGCAATCGACACCGAGCGTTCGACGAGCGGGAGGGCACCGGCGAGGTCTCCCTGCGTCCGCACCAGATCGGAGAGGTTGCTCAGCGTGCCGCCGACGAAGGGGTGATCGGGGCCGTGGTTGCGTTCGTGGATGGCGAGCGCTCGAGTCAGGAGTTCACGCGCCACGCCGTACTCGCCAAGCGATTGTCGTGTGAGGCCGAGGTTGTTGAGGATCGTCGCCGTCGTCTGGTGGTCTGGCCCCAGGAGCTCCTCGCTCGCCGCCAGCGCACGCTGCAGCGTGTCACGCGCGTCTTCCAGCCGCCCCTCGCGGCGGTGCAGAAGACCGAGAGCGCTGAGCGCATTGGCAAGCGTCGGGCGCCGGGGACCGGGCGCGGCGTCGAGGATGCGAATGGCCTCATCGAGGTGAGCCCGCGCCTCCGGCAATCGCCCGGCGTTGTAGAGCACCATGCCCAGGCTGACGTGGCTGTCGCCCACGTCCGCGTGGTCGGGCCCGAGGTCGGCCGTCCGCGACTCCAGCGCGCGTTCGAGGAGGGGAATCGCCTCCTCGTTGAGACCGAGCGATCGATAGATGCCGCCCATGACGTCCATCAAGCGCGTGCGGACCTCGGGCTGTGCCGCCAGGTCGTCATCAATGCGTGCGGCCCCACGGGCGAGGATCTCCCGGGCCGAGAGATTCGCCCCGCCCCCCTGCTGCGGATCGGACGAACGGAACAGCCCCGTGACGAAATCCGCCACCGCGGTGGCCGTGGCCGCCTCGCGCTGCGCGCGGTCACGCTCGGCGGCCAGGCGCAGGCTGTAGAAGGTGACGATGGCCGTGAGCGCGAGCAGGACGATCGCGGCCGCCGCAACCGGCGCCCTGTGTCGTGCCAGGAACTTGCCGGCGCGGTAGCGCCACGAGCGCCCGCGCGCCAGCACGGCCCGGCCCTGCCGGTAGCGCTGGAGGTCGTCGGCCACTGCCGCCATCGATCCATAGCGGCGGTCCGGCTCCTTGGCCAGCGCCATGCCGATGATGTTGTCGAGGTCGCCCCGCAGTTCACGTCGACGACGATCCGCGGCGGTATCGCTGCCCACCACGGCGCCGCTCGCGCGCGGTGCCGGCGTCTCGCAGACGACGCGCTCGGCCTCTGCGGTGCCGAGCCCGGACACGCCGTGCGCGCGACGGCCCGTGACCAACTCGAACAGGAGGAGTCCCAGCTGGTAGACGTCCGACGCCGTCGTGATGGCGTCCCCGCGCACCTGCTCCGGGCTGGCATACTCGGGCGTCATCAGCCGCAGCGCGGTCCGCGTGGGCGGTGCGGCGAAGTCGGTGGCGCCCGGGGCCAGCAGCTTGGCGATGCCGAAGTCGAGCAGCTTGATGGCGCCGTCCGAACCGATGAGGATGTTCGACGGCTTGAGGTCGCGGTGCACCACCAGCCGGCGATGGGCGCGCTCGACGGCCCGCGCCACGGCGATGCAGAGGTCGACGCGGGCGCCTGTCCCGAGGCCGAGCCGGTCGCAGTAGCGATCGATGGGCTCGCCTCGGACCAGCTCCATCGCCAGGTAGGGCCGTCCGTCCGGTGCCACGCCGCCATCGATCAGTCGCGCGATGTCGTCATGAGCCAGCGCGGCGAGAATCTGTCGCTCCTGCCGGAACCGCGAGATGACCTCGTCGGTATCGATGCCGCGCTTAACGATCTTGAGCGCCACCTGCTGCGCGAAGACGCCGTCGGCCCGCTCGGCGAGGTAGACCACCGCCATGCCGCCGCGGCCCAGTTCGTCGACCAGCCGGTAGTGGCCGACGAGCGACCCGAGGGGCAGACCCTCCTCGCGCTCGAGGGCCTCGACGAGGTCGTCGCCGAAGGGCCCGGCCATGGCCCCGCCCGACACCAGGAAGTCGTCGTCATGGGGGGGTGTCATGTGGAGCGTCCCGCGACGCCGCTGATCGCCGCTTTCAGCCAGGCCTTCGCACGCAGCCAGTCCCGCTCGACCGTGCGGGTCGAGACATCGAGCGCCTCGGCGGTCTCGGCCTCGCTGTAGCCCGCGAAAAAGCGGCACTCCACCACCTGCAGCAGTCGCGGGTCCACCGCGGCCAGACCCGCCAGCGCCTCGTTGACGGCCAGGACGTGCTCGGCCTGCGTGGCGACCGCCGCGGAGCGCTCGTCGAAGGGCAGGTGCTCGGCGCCGGCGCCGCGTTTGGCAGCCTGTCGGCTCCGCGCATAGTCGACGATGACCTGGCGCATGGCCCTGGCCGCGATGGCGAGGAAGTGGCCGCGGTCGCGGGCGTCGAGCGAGGCCTGATCCACGAGCTTCAGGTAGGCCTCGTGGACGAGGCCCGTCGTGTCGAGCACCGGCGCGTCGGGGCGCCCGCGCCGCAGCTGCTGCCGCGCCACGCGCCGCAGATCCGGATACACCAGCTCGACGAGACGGTCGAACGCCTGGGGCACGCCGGCGCGATGCGCGTGCATGAGCGAGCTGATCGACTCCGGATCCTGCACGTCGGGGCTCCGTTCGGAACGGCTCGCGGCCGCGGGCCGCGTGTCGGGTATCGGCCGATTATTCCGTATGACCGGGCAGGACGCCACCGTGGCTGTCGGGCTGGCCGGCAGACGCGTTGCGGTGATCGGGCGCGATCGTGGATCGTGCGGTGAGACAGCGGGGACTCACCACGGCTGCGTCACGCGACCCCGGTGAGACGATATGACCGTCGCTCGCACGGTGCTCATCGTCGGCCTGCTGGTCGCAGTCGCGGGGATAGCCCGGCTGGCCTACTTCACTTACGGGCTCGACACGTGGGAGGTCCGGCATGTGTCGGCGCCCCCGGGTGTAGACGTGCCATTCGAAGAGGCGGTGCTCGTGCCGAGCGCCACGCTGGACGCGCAGGCCGGTCTCATCATCTTCGGGCTCTTCTTCGCCACGATGGGCGCCGCCTCCTGGGTGGCGTGGCGCTGGTTCCGACAGGCGGCGTCGCGGTGGGAAGCCGTCTCGGATGCCCTCCGTGCCGCGGGGTTCGTGCCCGCCGACGATCCCGGCGTTGCGGGACGGCTCCGGTCGCGTGCGCCTGCCGGAACGCCCGCGCCGCGCCTGCTGAGGCGGCAGGGGCTGGGCGTCATCGAGTGGGTCGCGTGTCCCCCCGCCCGGATGACGGGATCGCCGACGGCCGTCGCCATCCAGTCGGATCGACTGGCCCTGCCACGGTTCCTCCTCCTGCCCGGCGTGCACAACGGCGACGGACGCGGCTACGCGACCGACGCGCACCTCCACGAGCTGCTGTCACCCGACACGCCGGAGATGCGGTATCCACCGATCCCACTTGCGGGCACCGGTCACACGCTCAGCGCCGACCGGGCCGGCTGGGTCGAGCCGCTCTTCGACGCGGGGTTCCGCGCATGGCTCGCCACGACCAACGGACTGGCGCTCCGCGGCGACGGCGATCTCCTCGTCGTCTGGCTCGGGCCGCGCGGACCCGGATGGGCCCCGGTGCTCGAATCCGATCCCCACAAGGGTCTGGCGCTCGCGAGCCATGCCTACGAGGCGCTGCGGCATCGCGACTGACGGCCGCACTGGACGGCCACGACGACCTGTGCGGCGCGGGCGACCGCGCCTCGGCCACGGGCACGGCCACGCTCAACGCCGACGGCTCGGTCGTCGGGTGGGAGCGGCGAGGCCGGCGGCCCGGAGGCAACCGGCCTCACGATCGCGAGGCGCGCGCGTCTCAGAACCCGTAGCGGTCTCAGAACCCGTAGCGGATCCCGAACTGGGCCTGCCGCGGCTGGCCGCCGCCGGACAGCGTCGTCAACAGCAGGAAGTTCGTCAGCCGCTGATCGCCGGTCGGGTTCAGGAAGTTCGCGCGGTTGGTCAGGTTGATCAGGTCGAGCGTCAAGTCCACGGTCTGGCTCGCACGCGGCCGCCACCGCCAACCGAAGCGCATGTCGAACTGGATGAACCCCGGACCGTAGGCGCCGTTCCTGCCGCCGTCGTTCTCCACCGAGATGGCGTTGGCGCCGTTGCCCGAGTACGAGCCAGCGGGCAGCGGATCGAAGAGGATGCCATTCTGGTCGGGATCGACCGCCGTGTTCAGGATCGTGAACGGCAGGCCGCTCATCATGCGCAGCGTCCCGGCGACGGTCATGCCGCCGGTGCGCGGCACTTCGCCGCGGCCGCTGATCACCAGGTTGTGGCGCCGGTCGCGGTCGGTCGGCCCCTGGTTCTGGTCCAGCCGCAGGTCATCCAGGAACTGGAACTGGATGGGCGCGGTGTACTCGCCGCTCGTGTTGCCGCGCGAGTAGGAGAGGGTGTACGACACGCGCCCGCTCCAGCCGTTCGACTCGCGCTTTTCGAGCTGGACGTTCAGCCCGTCGTAGTCGTACTCGCCGACGTTGGGTCGCGTGTTGACGCTGGTCAGGAACTCCGGGTTCGGGCGGATGATCGGCGATCCGGCCGCGGTGGTCGTTCGCACCCCGGCGTTGAGATCCTGGACCATGAACAACCCGCGGCCGAAGGTGTGGACGTAGTCCGCAGAGACCGAGGTGCGCGTCCCCAGCTGCCGCTGATAGCCGAGGCTCACCTGCTGGATGTTCGGCAGGTATCGGCCGGGGCTGTCGAGCCAGACGATGCCCGTGTTCCGTACGGCCGTGCCAGGAGGATACAGCTGGTTGAGAAGGTCGCGGTTGACGACCGGACCATTGACCAGCATCGGGTTGGTGGGCATCTGGCCAGCGCGCGGGCCGGGATCGATGCGGTCGGCCGGGAACTGCGCGACGAAGGAGTTCGATTCGATGCCGTTGCGATCGAAGTCCACGACCATCGCGAAGTTCACTTTGTCGTAGAACAGGCCCCAGCCCGACCGGAGGAGCGAGCGGCCCTCGTCCCACGTGTAGGTCGCGCCGACGCGCGGCGAGAAGTTGTTCTTGTCGAGCGGGTAGGCGTCGGGATCGCCCGCGAAGTAGGGGTTGGCCGAGTTGTCGACCGGCGTGAACTCGAGGTCGTAGCGCAGGCCGAGGTTGACCGTGAGGTTCTGGTTCACGCGCCACTTGTCCTGGGCAAAGAACGCCCAGGCCCGCTGATCCATCGTCACCCGGTAGTCCTGCGGGACCTGGATGGTCAGCCGCTCGGGATAGGTCCGCGGGTCGGCGGCGTTGAACGGGCCGTTGGAGGGAATGACGAACTGCCCGTTGATCTGGGCGTGGTTCTGGAACGTCCACGTGGTGAAGTAGTACTTCATCCCGAACTTCAGGTCGTGATCGCCCTTCTTGTCCGGGATGAACCAGCTGAGGGTTTCCGAGATTTCGGGTGAGTTGGTGATCCAGTGGGTGCCGACGTTGCGCGGCCCGTCCAGGAACGTCAGGTAGCTGATGTTGGCGCCGACGGTCTGCTGCTCGAGCAGGTTCTGGTCGCTGCAGGCGTCGAACCCACCCCCCGGGCAGTCCGAGAAGTCGTTCTGGGCGAACCGATCGTCCTCGCGCGTCCAGCCGAACCGGAACTGGTTGACGATGTTGCGGCCCAGCACCGAATTGAACGCCACGTTCGTGTGCTGGTCCAGGTCCCATTCGCGCTGTTGTCCTGCCGGCGTCACCTGCTGGTTGTTGGTCTGGCCCGTCTGCGGCGACCACTCTCCAAGCCAGCGGATCGACCAGCTGTGGTTGCCGTTGATCTGGTGGTCGAAGCGGACGAGGTCGTTCCACGCCCGCACCTGGGTGACCGTCGCCCAGTTCAGCTCGGGCCGCTGCGGAATCTGGATGGTCCTGCCCTCGTTGATCCAGACGCGCTCGATGTTGGCAAAGAAGTGCGCCTTGTCCTTGATGACCGGCCCGCCGATGGCCCCGCCGTACTCGCGCTTCTCGACGTCGGGTTCCTGGAGGTTGTTCTGGTTCACGAAGAAGTCCTCGGCGCGCAGGTCCTTGTTCGTGTAGAACACGAACCCCGCGCCGTGGAACGCGTTGGTCCCCGACTTGGTCACCGCGTTGACGATCGCGCCCGAGGTGCGGCCGAACTCGGCGTCGTACTGCCCGATCAGGATCTGCGATTCCTGCACGCCCTCGATCGGGACGCGCACCTGGCCGCCGTTGTTCTGGCCCAGGTAATCGTCGTTGTCCCACGCGCCGTCGACGAGGAACGAGTTGTTGCGCGTGTCCACGCCGTTGGCCGAGATCGTCTCCGAGCCCCACGAGGCCAGGTTCGGCACCTGGATGACGCCCGGCAGCAGCGCGGCGAAGCCGAGCCAGTTGCGCGAGATGCTCGGCAACTGCGTCAGCTCCTGCGTGTTGAGATTGCCGCCGATCTGCTTCGAGGTGACGTCGATGATCGGCGACTCCCCGGTCACCGTGATCGTCTCCTCCAGCGTCCCCAGTTCGAGGCTGATCGGCACCGTCGTCGTCGTGCCGACCACGACGGAGAGGTCGCGTCGCAGGAAGCGCTTGAACCCCGCGAGTTCGGCGGACACCTGGTACGTGCCGGGCGTCAGACCCGGCACGTACCAACTGCCATCGGCATTGCTGACGACTTCCCGGTAGGTGCCGCTGGCCTGATTGGTGATGACGATGCTGACCCCGGGAAGCGCCCCGCCGGAGGTGTCCCCGACGGTGCCGCGCATGTCCGACAAGCCCTGCGCGCTTCCCCCTGCCGTGATGCAGCCCAGTACCCCGACGAGTGCTGCCACTCGAACCGACCACCCGTGCCACGAGCTCATAACCGGCCTCCTTCGCAAGACACACGATGAGAAGGGCGCCGACGCCGAAACGGGATGAACTGCCGGGGGACCGCGGCGAGCATAGCAGATTGCGGCGGCCGCTGCTCGCGAACAGGCGCTACCCGGCTTAGCGGAACAGGAACACCGAGGCCAGCAGGAGAAACAGGAAGAACCCCATGGCGTCGGTGATGAACGTCAGCAGCACGCTCGCACCGTGGGCCGGATCGCGGCCCGCGGACTGGAGGGCGACGGGTATCACCACGCCGGCGACCGCGGCCACGACCAGGTTCATCACCACGGCCGCGCTCATGACCACGCCCAGGCCGATCTCTGCGTACATCAGGATCGCGAAGATGCCGATCAGCAGCCCCCAGACGCTGCCGTTCATCAGCCCGATCAGCAGCTCCTTCTTGAGCAGGCGCATCGCTCCCGCCGGCTGCAGCTGATCGACCGCCAGCGCGCGGATCATCAGGGCCATGGTCTGATTGCCGGTGTTGCCGCCGATGCTCGCCACGATCGGCATCAGGGCAGCCAGGGAGGCCATCTGCTGAATGACACCCTCGAACTGGCCGATGACCCGGGAAGCCAGGAATGCCGTGACGAGGTTCACCCCGAGCCACGGCCATCGGTTGCGTGCGCTGTCCCAGGGCGCGGCGAAGAGGTCCTCTTCGCCCCTGAGGCCAGCGGTTCGCAATGCCTGCAGGTTGCTCTCCTCGCGCAGCACGTCCATGGCCGCCTCGACGGTCAGGCGTCCGATCAGGCGGCCCCGATCGTCCAGCACGGGGGCGGACACGAGATCGTAGCGCTCGAACGCGGCCACCGCCTCGCGCACGTCATCATGAGGCCCGAAACAGACGACGTCGTCGCGCAGGACGCCGGCGAGCGGCGTCGCGGGCTCGTGGATGAGCAGCGTGGGCAGCGGCACGGCGCCGCGCAGTACGCGCCGCCCGTCCACGACGAACACGTGGTCGGTCTGGGGCGGCAGCTCTCCGCGCCGCCGGAACGCGGACAGCACGTCGCCAACCGTGCCCGTGTCGGGCGCGTCGGTCAGTTCGCGGCTCATGTGGTGTCCGACCGAGCCCGGCCGGTACCGCACGGCCTGCTCGAAGGCCGAGCGCTCGACCGAGTGCAGCGCGTCGGTCACCTCGTCGAGCAGGTCGCGCGGCAGCGATGGGCTCACGTAGTGCAGATCGTCGGGATCGAGCCGCCGCAGCATCTCGCGCAGGACCTGGCGCGGGGTGTCCTCGACGATGGAGGTCCGCACCGCGGGGCTGAGCTCCACGAGCACCTCGCCCGCCCGCTCGGTGCCGACCTGGTTCCAGATGGTCTGCCGGTCCGGCGGCGGCAGGGCTTCGAGGGCGTACGCGATGTCGGCGACGTGCATCGCGCGCAGGCGGCGATTCAGCTCGGCGAGATTCTGGCGGTGCTGGAGGCTCTCGATCACGTCCCGGCGAGGGCCCTCGTGCTGCGCCAGCGCGTCGAGCACCTGGTGCCGCTCGAGGAGCCGCACCAGGTCGTCGAGGCTGCTCTGGAGCCGTGTGTCGGAACGCAGGGTCGCCATGATCGACATCGTACAGGGGGCGTGTGACGAGACGCCGATGCACCCGGCCTGCGGGCCCCGGCGGGCCCGAAGTACAATCTCCATCGGATGTCCCTCCTGAATCTCCGCGGAGGCCTCGCGCTCTCCGCGTTCCGCGTCGAGAAGCTCAATCGCACCCTCGAGTCCGGCCCGACGGCCCTGCGTCTGGCCGCCACGTGCTTCTGGCACCTGGTGGAGACGACGCGGGACCTGACGCCCGATGAGCGGGCCGTGCTGGAGCGCCTGCTGGCCCACGGGCCCCCGGCGCCGCGCGAACCCGCGGACACCCGGCTCGTCCTGGTCGTGCCCCGTTTCGGCACGATCTCGCCGTGGTCGTCGAAAGCCACCGACATCGTGCGGCGCTGTGGCATGGACGCGGTGACGCGTGTCGAACGTGCCACAGCCTGCTATCTCGCCGGCAGCGGCGACCTCGCGGAGATCGCACCGCTGCTCCACGACCGCATGACGGAGACGGTCGTGACGTCGCTCGACGACGCCGCGCCACTGTTTCGGCACGTGGCCCCGAAGCCCTTGACGCACGTGGAGGTGCTCACGCAGGGCCGCGGCGCCATCGAGGAGGCCGACCGGCGCTTCGGCCTGGCGCTCGCGCCCGACGAGATCGACTACCTGGTGGACTACTTCACGAAGGCCGGACGGAACCCGACCGACGTCGAGCTGACGATGTTCGCGCAGGCGAACTCCGAGCACTGCCGCCACAAGATCTTCAACGCGTCGTGGATCGTGGACGGCGCTCCGCAGCCGCAGTCGCTCTTCGCGATGATCCGCGAGACGCACAAGGCGAACCCGCAGGGCACCATCTCGGCGTATTCGGACAACGCCGCGGTGATGGCAGGACGCGTGGTCCCGCGCTTCTTCCCCGAGCCGGCCTCCGCCCGCTACGCCTTCACCAACGACCTGACGCACACGTTGATGAAGGTCGAGACGCACAACCACCCGACGGCCATCTCGCCGTTCCCGGGTGCGGCCACCGGCTCCGGCGGCGAGATCCGCGACGAGGGCGCGACGGGTCGCGGCGCGAAGCCGAAGGCAGGCCTGTGCGGCTTCTCGGTCTCGCACCTGCGCATCCCGGGATTCGAGCGACCCTGGGAGGGCCCCGAGGCGCGGCCCCGGCGGATCGCGTCGCCGCTCGCCATCATGATCGAGGGGCCCATCGGCGCGGCGTCGTTCAACAACGAGTTCGGCCGTCCCAACCTCTGCGGCTATTTCCGCACATTCGAGCAGGAGGTGGCCGGGACGGTCCGCGGCTACCACAAGCCGATCATGATCGCGGGCGGCGTGGGCGCCGTGCGCGACCAGCACGCGCACAAGACCGGCATCCCCGCCGGCGGGCTCCTGATCCAGCTCGGCGGGCCCGGCATGCTCATCGGCATGGGCGGCGGGTCCGCGTCATCGATGGCCACGGGGGCGAACACGGCCGATCTGGACTTCGACTCGGTGCAGCGCGGCAACGCGGAGATCCAGCGGCGGGCGCAGGAGGTGATCGATCGGTGCTGGGCCCTCGGCGAGCGGAACCCGATTCTCTCGGTCCACGACGTGGGGGCGGGCGGGCTGTCGAACGCGCTGCCCGAGCTCGTGCATGGCGCCGCCCGCGGCGCCCGCATCGATCTGCGCGCCGCGCCCAACGAAGAGCCCGGCATGTCGCCGCGCGAGGTGTGGTCGAACGAGGCCCAGGAGCGGTACGTCCTCGCCATCGCGCCGGACCAGCTCGACCTGTTCGCGGCCATCTGCGCGCGCGAGCGCTGCCCGTTCGCCGTGGTGGGCGTGGCCAGCGACGACCACCGCCTCGAAGTGCGCGACCCGCTCTTCGGCACCGTGCCAGTGGACATGGACTTGCCGGCGCTCCTCGGCAAGCCCCCGCGGATGACGCGCGACGTCAGCCGGGTCAGGCCGTCCCTGACACCCGTGGACCTGACGGGCGTCTCGCTCGAGGACGCCGTCGGGCGCGTGCTCCGCCATCCCGCGGTGGCCGACAAGACGTTCCTCATCGCCATTGGCGATCGCACGGTCGGCGGCCTCTGCTCGCGCGACCAGATGGTCGGCCCGTGGCAGGTGCCGGTCGCCGACTGCGCCACCACGTTGATGTCCTTCGAAAGCTGTGCGGGCGAGGCGTTCGCGATGGGCGAACGCACGCCGCTGGCCGTGATCGACGGCCCGGCGTCGGGCCGCATGGCCGTGGCGGAAGCGTTGACGAACCTGGCGGCCGCACCGGTCGATGCCCTCGATCGCGTCAAGCTCTCCGCCAACTGGATGGCGGCCGCCGGCGCGCCCGGCGAGGACGCGGCGCTGTTCGACACGGTGAAGGCGGTCGCGCTCGACCTGTGCCCCGCGCTCGGCGTGGCCATCCCCGTCGGCAAGGACTCCATGTCCATGCGCACGCGCTGGGACGAGGATGGACGCAGGGGCGACGTCATCGGGCCACTCTCGCTCATCGTCTCGGCGTTCGGCCCGTGCGCCGACGTCCGCGGGACCTGGACGCCGCAACTGCGCACCGACCTCGGCCCCACCTCGATCCTCTTCGTCGATCTGGCCGCCGGCAGGACGCGGCTCGGCGGCTCGATCCTCGGGCAGGTCTTCGGGCAGGTGGGCCACGAGTCCCCGGACGTGGACGACCCGTCCCGGATTCGGGCGCTCTATGCCGCCTTGAACGACCTGCGCACGGCCGGCCTCGTGCTCGCCTATCACGACCGGTCCGATGGCGGCCTCTTCGTCACGCTGGCGGAGATGGCGTTTGCCGGACACACCGGACTGGCCATCGACGCCTCGAGCGCTCCACCCGGCGACGCCGGGCTGCTCGCGTGGCTCTTCGCCGAGGAACTGGGCGTCGTGATCCAGGTGCGCGACGCCGACCGTGCGCGAGCGCAGGAGGTCCTCGCGCGCCACGGGCTCCAGGGCATCGTGGTGGGCGCCCTCGCCACCGACGGCCACCTCACGATTCGGCGCGACGCCATCGCGCCGATCTTCCGCGCCACTCGCGTGGACCTGCACCGCGCCTGGAGCGAAACCACCTGGCAGCTGCAGACGCTGCGCGACAATCCGGTGCTGGCGCAGGACGAGTACGACCGCATCCTCGACGCGGCCGATTCCGGCATCTCACCCGTGCTCACCTTCGATCCAGCGGAGGACACCGCGGCCCCGTTCATCGCGCGCGGCGCGCGACCGAAGGTGGCCATCCTGCGCGAGCAGGGCGTCAACGGGCAGGTGGAGATGGCGGCGGCCTTCACGCGTGCGGGCTTCGACGCCTACGACGTCCACATGAGCGACCTGGCCGACGGGCGCGCGACACTCGCCGACTTCGCCGCCTACGCCGCGTGCGGCGGATTCTCCTATGGCGACGTGCTCGGCGGGGGCGGCGGGTGGGCCAAGTCGGTGCTCTTCAACCCGCGCGTGCGCGACGACTTCGCGCGCTTTTTCGCGCGGCCGGACAGCGTCGCGCTGGGCGTGTGCAACGGCTGCCAGATGATGGCGGAGCTGAAGTCGCTCATCCCGGGCGCCGATGCCTGGCCGGCGTTCCGCAAGAACGCCTCGGAGCAGTTCGAGGCCCGGTTCGTGACGATGGAGATCGTGGAGAGCCCGTCGCTGTTCTTCCGCGGGATGGCGGGCAGCCGGATTCCCGTGGCCGTGGCCCACGGCGAAGGCCAGGCCATCTTCGACGATCCGTCGGATCGTGCCCGTGCGAGCGTCGCGGCGCGGTTTGTGGACGGCCGGGGCCTGCCGGCCACCACCTACCCGCTCAACCCCAACGGCTCACCGGAGGGCATCACCGCGCTCACGACCGCCGACGGCCGATTCACCATCCTGATGCCCCACCCCGAGCGCGTCTTCCGCACGGTGCAGATGTCGTGGCACCCGGACGGCTGGGGCGAGGACAGCCCGTGGATGCGGATGTTCCGCAACGCGCGCGTCGCAGTCGGATAGGGCGTTCCGCGGCCGGCGATCTGACACCCCCGGTGATACGCTGTCGCGCATGCCTCTCCCGGTGTCGCGCACCGCATCTCGTCGCGCAGCTGCCCTCATCGCAGCCCTTACGTGCATCGCGGCACTCGACGCGCGCCAGACGCCCCTGCCGGCTGCCGTGCGCGAGGCTGCGGACGGGATCTCGAGCGAGCAGCTGGCGTGGGATGTCGCGTACCTGGCGGCCGACGAGCGGCGTGGACGCAACACCCCCTCGCCGCAGTTCGACATGGCCGCCGACTACATCATCGAGCGACTGCGACGCGCGGGCCTGGCGCCGGCCGGCGACGAGGGCGGCTACCGGCAGCACTACGAACTGCACGAGAGCCGCGTCGATACCGAGGCCACGGCGCTCACCATCGGCGATCGACGCTTCACGCTGGGCCGTGACCTCGCCCTGCGATCGCTGGCCGGGCCCGTGGACGGCACGCTCCCGGTCGTCTACGTGCAGCACGGCTGGGTGATCCCCGCCCGGGGCATCGACCCCTATGCGGGCATCGATGTCCGGGGGAAGCTCGTCGTGGCCCACGGCCCGCGGGTCCTCCCGAAGGGTGTCGACGTGCCCCAGGTCGGTCGCGTGGTGGTCGGCGCGCAGACGCCGTTCGCAGCCGCGGCCGAGCGCGGCGCCGCCGGGCTGCTCTTCATCACCCAGGCCTCGGACCTCGTCCGCTGGGACGAGGTGCGTCTCGCCAACACGGTGCGCCGCGAGATGTCGCCCGAAGTGCCGTCGGCGTACGCGGCCGTGCCCATCACGTCGATTCTCATGACCCCGCACGTGACCGACGCGCTGTTCGCGGGCGAGAGCCTGGATGGCCGCGCCGCGCTCCGGCTGGCGGACCGCGGCGAGTTCCCACCGTCCTTCCAGCTGAAGACGTCCGTCACCCTGCGGGTTCCAGTGACGGCTCGTACGGTGATGCGCCCGTTCAACGTGGTGGCCCGACTCGAGGGCAGCGACCCCGTGCGCCGTGCCGAGACAGTGACCATTGCCGCGCACCTGGACGGCGCCGTCGGGACGCGGGCGGTGGACGGCGATGCCATCTACAACGCCGCCGACGACAACGCGTCGGGCAGCGCGGCGCTCCTCGCGATTGCCGAGCAGATGACGCGCGCGCCCAGGCCGAAGCGGACCGTCGTCTTCCTGTGGGACAGCGGTGAGGAGCAGGGCCTGTGGGGCACACGGTGGTTCGTCCATCAGCCGCCCGTGCCCAGGTCGAGCATCGTGGCGCACATCAACGTCGACATGCTGGGCGCCAGCCGCGAGACGACGCCGCCGGATCCGACCACCAAGCCCGTGACGGCACGCAACGAGGTGTACGTGCTCGGGCCGCGGGTCCTCAGCGCGAAGGCCGAGACGCTGCTGGACACCGTGAACGCCGCGTATCTCCGGACGCGCTTCAATCACGACTCCGACCGCGCCGACAGCGAGTTCTTCTATCCGCGGACCGATGCCGGGCCGTTTCTCGAGCGCGGCATCCTGACCATCGGCTTCACCACCGGCAACCACGCGCGCTATCACCTGCCCGCCGACGAGGCGCGACTGCTGGATCCCGTCCAGATGCACTACCTCGCCCGCACGATCTTCGCGAGCCTGTGGGCGCTGGCCGACGTCGAGGAACGGCCGGGGATCGACCGCCCGCTCCCGCCGAGCGTGCCCGCGTACAAATAGGCCCAGCCCTCCCGGCTGCGGTCCTCCGGCCAGCCACGGTCCGGCACGTCCCGGCGCGAGCCGTCACGGAGACGGCTGTTCCTCCAGCGCCGCCGGCGCCAGCAGCGCGCGGAACCGAGGCAGGCACTCGGGATGCTCCCGCTGCACGAACGTCACCAGCTTCTCGCGTATCTCGCACCGCAGGTCCCATGCCGCCGAGGCATCCGCGGCGCTCGCCAGCGCGCGCACCTCCAGCGTCCGGGCCGTCGCGTCGGTCACCTGCAGCACGTTCACCTGCCCATCCCACTTCGGCGAGGCCGCCAGGATCCGCGTCAGCTCCGCGCGCAGGGGCTCGAGGGGCATCGTGTAGTCCACGTGCAGGAACACGGTGCCCAGGATGTTGGCCGATGAGCGGGTCCAGTTCTGGAACGGCCGCTCGATGAAGTGGGTGATGGGCACCACCAGCCGCCGCAGGTCCCAGATGCGGACCACGACATAGGTCAGCGTGATGTCCTCGATCCGGCCCCACTCGTTCTCGACGATCACCACGTCGTCGACGCGAATGGGCTGGGTGAGGGCGATCTGAAACCCGGCGAGCAGCGTGGCGATGCTCCGCTGCGCCGCGAAGCCGATGACGATGCCGGCGATGCCGGCCGAGGCGAGGATGCTGGCGCCGAACTGGCGGACCGAATCGAAGACCATCAGCATCGAGGCCAGGGAGAACACCGCGATGGTCGCCACGGCGACCTTCCTGAGCACGGTGACCTGCGTGTACATCGCGCGCGCCTGCAGGTTGTCGCTCAGGTCCAGCCGGTGCCCGCGGAGGACGAAGGCGGCGGACGACTCGACGGCCTGATACGCCAGGTACGAGACGAGGCCGACGAGCAGCAGGCTCGTGGCGTCGCCGATGACCTCCGCGAGCATGGGCGAGACGGCAAGCACGGGCGTGCTGAGGATCAGGCCCAGGAGCGGCAGCCCGCGCCGGGCCGCGGCGCCCGCCAGCGGGAGGAGGAGGTCGTCCCAGGCCACGTCGGTGCGGGACGCGATCGAGACGAGCGCCCGGTCGAGCAGCCGGCCGATGCGCGCGAGCAGCCAGCACACGGCCCCGACGAAGCTGATGCGATACGCCCAGTCGAGCGCGACCTGCGCGGATTCGGCGACGGCCGCGGACTCCAGTTGCGCGATGAGGAGGCGCCCGACCGCGTAGAGTCCGTGCACCCAGATCAGCAGCGCCAGCGGCGGCGCCATCAACCGCAGCCCGCGCGGGAGCCAGTACCGCAGCCCCGACCCGGCCGGCACCGCGGCATCGGCGGCTCCCGCGGCCTGCCGCGCCGTGCGCCGGAGCCAGAGGTTCAGGCCGAGATGCGCGAGGCCAATCAGCGCCAGCGCGGCGAGCGCGAGTATCACTTCCCGCCATTCCAGGCCTGCGACGAACGGATCGGACATCGACACCACCAGGACTCCTTCTGCACGCAAGCACGAGGGCGCGAGCGCCTCGCGAACGGGCGAACGGGTACGGCAGGCCGGCCGTGGAACGGTGTGATGCGTGGGGCAGCGGGCCTCGCCGCGGCGAACGGACGCGGAGAACGCGTCCGTCAGAAGACGCCGCGGCCGAGGTTCCTGAAGGCGGTCGGGGGATCGAGGGCCACGTCCTCACGCTATCGTGCGGTGTCTCCGGTGTCAACGCGTGTGACGGCCGCGCGTATGACAGCCACGCACGTGGAGCCAGACGTCACGCCCGGCATCGCCCGCGACGAGGACGCCGTCAGCGGTCCTCGTACTCGGTGAGGAACCCCTCGAACTCGCGCAGGTGTTCCTGCTCGTCGGTCAGGATGGTGATGGCCAGGTCCTGCGTGACGTAGTCCACGCCGTCGCAGGCTTCGATGAGCGTGTTGTAGTGCGCGATGGCGGCGTTTTCGGCGGCAATCACGCCCTTGATGATGCTGACGACATCCGTCGTCTTTTTCGGGGGCTGCAGATACGACTGGCTGGCCTTGAACGCCTGGCTGCCGGGGACGATGCCCGAGAGCGTCTTGATGCGGCGCGCGAACTGCTGCGCATGCGCGATCTCGGACGGGATGTCGGCCGCGAGGCTCTTCTTGATCTCCTCCGCCATGACACCGTCCAGGTTCACCGAGGCGCTGATGTAGTTCATCACCGTCTCGATCTCCATCCAGTAGGCGCGCTCCAGCAGCGCCAGGATCGTGTCCCGCTTCTTCTTGTTCGCGATGATGGGCATGCCTCGATGGTAGCACTGCGGGCAAGGACCGGCCGTTGAAACCTCAGCCGCACCACGCGCGTCTGAGCTGGTGGGCCCCGCCTCTTCCAGGAGCGACACATGATGCGATTCCTCACAACCGTCGCGTTTCTTCTGGCGTCTCTTCTCACGAGTACCGCCCAGGCGCCGGTTGACGGCAGGTGGTCGTTCACCATGAGCAGTCCGATGGGCACGGTCGACGCAACGGTGGAGATGAAGACCGACGGCAAGACACTCACGGGCACGTTCGACCTGGGCGGCGGCCGTGAGTGGCCCATTCAGGACGGGGTGGTGGATGGCGACACGATCAGCTTCGTGCTTGATCGCGATGGCCGCATGACCTACGCGATGAAGGGCACCATCGATGGTGACTCCATCAAAGGCGCAGCCCTGGCCATGGGCATGAGCGTCGACTGGACGATGACGCGCGCGAAGTAGCGGCGGTCACCGGAATTGTCCGTGACTCGCCGGTCGCGAGCGCGTCGACAGAGAGCGCCGTCCTGTCGACCAGGACGGTGCCCGGGGTCTGACCGTCAGCGAGCCGGCGGAGCCATCGTGGTGGTCGCCGGCGGCTGAACGGACGCCGCGTACGCGGAGACGGCCATCAGGTCCTGAACCGAAAGGCCATCCACGACCGGCTTCATCAGCTCGCCCCACGGTCCGCGGCGCGCGCCGGTCTTGAAGTCGAACAGCTGGCGCATCGCGTAACTCGGCGAACGTCCCGCCAGCGCCGGCACGGGGCCAATCCCCTCAAGGTTCGCGCCGTGGCAGGTGGCGCACTGCGCCCGGGCGGCCACCTGCCGGCCGCGCGCCAGGGTGCCGGGCGGGACGTACGCGGTCCAGCCCAGGCGCGTGTCGCGCGCCTCGGCGCGGAGGTTGTCGTCGGGGACCTCGACGATCTCGTCGGCGCCAATCGGCTCCATGCCGCCGCCTTCGCCGGCCGGGATCGCCATGTGCATGCCGCCCTGCATCCGGACCTTCGGAGCGGTCTTCGATTCCACGACCGTGATGCGCCGCGGGTAGGGCTGCCGCGCGAAGAACTCGGCGGCCGCGCGGTCCTCCTCGACGGTCGTCGCCTTCGCGAAGGCGATCATGAGGTTCGTGTTCGCCTTGCGCGGGTCGGCGCTCTTCCGCAGGCCATCGCGGAAGTCCTGCATCTGCTGCAGGAAGTAGGCGGGGTGCAGGCTGCTGATCGGCGCGTTCTCGGGCCGTCCCGAGCCGTCAGGCAGATGACAGAGGTTGCACTGCCGCACCCCCTGCTTCCCGAACAGGACGATGTCCGGGGCGGTGCCCCGGCGATCCTCGGGATACCAGTCCATCGTCTCCCTCTGGGCCCGCAGCTGTCCACGCGTGAAGGTCTTGTCGGTGCCGGGAATGCTCACGACCGCGCCGTCGTCGGCCGGGAGCGCAGACGGGGGCGGCGGCGCGCCGGGCACGGGCGGCGTGTACGCCCACTCGGGGAGCCCGGGCGGCACCGGCGCGGCTGGTGTGCTCTGCTGCTGCGCCGCGGCGGAGGCCGCGACGACGACCAGACCGATCACGCACGCGACCCGCTGTCCTCTGCTCATGGTCTCGCTCCTCCCACGGGATTATCTCCCTTACGTGGAGCCTCCACGCGGTGAGGTGACACGTCCGCGCCCAGGTCCGTCAGCGCTTGCGCTGGCGAATCTGGTCGAGGAAGAACTGCTTCAGTGCTTCATTGGTGAGACCAAGCGCGGTGGCCTCTTCCATCGCCTTGTCCACGTCCCACCCATCCACGATCGTGCGCTTCATGAGCCACATCCCGGCGGCTCTCCCCCCGCCCGCTCAATGGATGAACGCCGGGGCGACGCCCGGCTCGGCCATCGCCTTCAGGAAGGCGTCCACCGCGGCCGGTTCCGGTGTGGACGCGCTGAACGGGATGTGGATGTAGCGGATGCCGGCGGCCTTCGCGGCGGCCGTGTGGCCGTCGATGTCCGCCCCGGTCTCGGTCGCCAGGCGCAGGTTGATGAGGGCCCCGTAGCCCGCCTTCTTGATCTCGGCCACCGCCTTCGGCGTGATGGCGCCGGCGCAGGCGACGGTCGACTCGATGCGGGCGAGGTTGCGGACGCCCGCCATCTCTTCCCTGACGACCTGCTGCGCGGCGGAGGGAATCGGTACCAGGCAGCCCACGGCAATCAGCACCGCGGGCCAGAGAGACGTCAGTCGCATGGGCAACACCTCCAGTTGGCGCGGCAGCGTATCACGCGCCGGGCGCTGCGCGGACGGTCAGGCAGGCGAGCGAGCCGATGTTCGACCTGTCCTCGCGGTTCCGCCATCTCGGCCAGAGGACGGCGGGCCTGGGCACCTGGACGTCGACCAGTCGGTCTGCCCGGTCCTGCGACTGCATGGGCGACAGTCCTGGTATGCTGAAAACTGGATGTGACACGTCCAATTTTCATGGTAGTTTGTCGGTCGGCTGAGACCAATGGTTGCGCGCAAGCTGCACCTGGCTGCGGTTCGACGCCTCCTGTCGAGGAGGCCGGTGGTCGCCCTCCTCGGGGCCCGCCAGGTGGGCAAGACCACGCTGGCTCGGGCGCTCGCGGCCTCGACCGCACGCGCGACATCCTTCGATCTCGAACGCGGCGGTGACATCGCCAGGCTGGCCGACCCGGAGCTGGCCCTCGGATCGCTCAAGGGGCTGGTCGTCCTCGACGAGATCCAGCGACGCCCCGATCTGTTCCCGGCGCTCAGAGTGCTGGCCGATCGCCCCCGGCGTCCGGCAACCTTTCTGGTCCTGGGCAGCGCGGTCCCCGAACTGCTACGCCAGAGCGCCGAATCGCTGGCCGGCCGCATCGCGTACTACGAGCTGCCGGGCCTGTCGATGGACGAGGTGGGGGCGACCGCGCTCGACCGGCTCTGGCTCCGCGGCGGGTTTCCGCGCTCCTTCACCGCCCGTTCACTGGGTGAGAGCGGGGCCTGGCGCCGCGATTTCGTCCGCACGTTCCTCGAACGGGACGTCCCGCAGCTCGGGATTGCCATCCCGTCGTCGACGCTCGACCGTTTCTGGTCGATGCTGGCGCATTACCACGCGCAGGTCTGGAACGCCTCGGAGTTCGGCCGGTCCTTCGGTGTGTCGCATCACGCCGTGGGCCGCTACCTCGACGCCCTCGCCGGGACGTTCATGCTGCGCATCCTCCGTCCGTGGGCGGAGAACCTGGCGAAGCGGCAGGTGAAATCGCCGAAGGTCTACGTCCGCGACAGTGGGCTGCTGCACACCTTGCTCGACATCCAGACCGCTGAAGACCTCAGCCGGCATCCCAAGCTGGGGGCATCCTGGGAAGGGTTCATGATCGAGGCCATCATCCAGCGGCTCGGCGCGCGAGCGGACCAGTGTTACTTCTGGGCCACGCACACCGGCGCGGAGATCGACCTCCTCGTGGTTCACGGCCGCCGCCGATTCGGGTTCGAAATCAAGCGGACGACGGCGCCGCACGTGACGCCATCGATGCGCTCTGCACTCGACGACCTGCGGCTGACTCGACTGGACGTGGTACACGCGGGACACGAGTCGTTCCCCCTGAGGGCCAACGTCCGGGCCGTGTCTGCAACCCGCCTACTCGAGGACCTGCGGCCGCTGGCCCGCTGATATGAGAACAGTGCAATTCGAGGACGCCTCAGTATTCGCCGAGAATTGAGCCTGACGGCAATACGTCCGCGCGGAGCGTATGATCGCAGGGTCGGCCCGTGAAGTTCCCCCAGCAGTTCATCGACGAGGTCCGCTCCGCCGCGGACATCGTGACCGTCATCTCGGACTACGTGTCGCTCAGGAAGGCCGGCACCAGCTACAAGGGCCTCTGCCCCTTTCACGGCGAGAAGACGCCGTCCTTCAACGTCAACCGGGACCGCGGGTTCTTCCACTGCTTCGGCTGCGGCGTCGGCGGCGACGTGTTCAAATTCATGGAGCTGAAGGAGCAGGTCGGCTTCCAGGACGCCGTGCGGCAGCTGGCGCAGCGCTTCGGGATTCCCGTGCCGGAGCTGGAGTCGGGCGACGGCACGCACGACACGGCCGCCGAGCGCGAGTCGCTGCTCAAGATTCACGAGATCGCCACCGCGTACTTCCGCGAGCAGCTCGAGGCCCCGCCCGCCGCGCGCATTCGCCAGTATCTGCTCGAGGACCGCGGGCTCACCACCGAGACCATTGTCCGCCTGCAGCTCGGCTACGCGCCGCCGGGGCGCGACGCCCTGCGGCAGCGCCTTCTCAAGGCCGGCTTCGCGCCGATGCAGATCGTCGCCAGCGGCCTCGTCACCCGGCGGGACGATGGGAGCGAGGTGGATCGGTTCAGGAACCGGTTGATGGTGCCGATTGCCCGGGATACCGGGTCGGTGATCGCGTTCGGCGGCCGGGCACTGGAGCCGGATCAGGTCCCGAAGTACCTGAACTCCCCGGAGACCGCGCTCTACAACAAGAGCCGCACGCTCTACGGCCTGCACCTCACCAAGGGCGAGATTCGCAAACGCGGCTTCGCCATCATCGTCGAGGGCTACTTCGACTTCGCCCAGGTGTTCCAGGCCGGAGGGCTGCCGGTCGTCGCCACGTGCGGCACCGCCCTGACCGTGCCGCAGGCGCAGCAGCTTCGGCGCTTCGCCTCGAAGGCCGTGCTCTGCTACGACCCGGACGCGGCCGGGCAGACGGCGGCCGAACGTAGTTCCGAGCTGCTGGTGGGCGAAGGCTTCGACGTGAACGTCGTGCGGCTGCCGGACGGGCAGGATCCGGACACGTTCGTCCAGAAGCGCGGGCGGGAGGCCCTGGTCCAGCAGCTCAAGACCTCCCGGCCGTACCTGGAGTTCCTGCTCCACCGCGCCGCGGCGGGCCACGACCTCAGCCGTGACGAGCCACGGCGTGAATTCCTGCGCAGCATGCTGGCGGTGGCCGCGCGCATCCCGGACCCCGCCACCCGGGACCAGTTCGCGGATCGCCTGGCGCACAAGGCCCGCGTGACGGAAGAGGTGGTGCGGTCCGAGATCCGCAAGGCAGCCGCCGCCCGCAAGACAGAGTTGCCGGCGGCCAGGGTGCCGACCCTGTCCGGACAACTGCGCGGGGCTGAGCGCGGCCTGCTGTGGGGCCTGGTTCACCAGCCGGCGCATGCGCTGCCATGGATTCGAACTCTGGAAGACGAAGACCTGGAAGGACTTAGCTCGGAGGGACTCCTCAGGATGGCCCGGGAGCTGTCGGACGGCGACCCGGCCGAGGCCCCAAATGTCCTGATGGAGCGTCTAAGTACAGAGGACGCCCAGCGGCTGGCGGCCATCGCCTCCGAAGCCTCGGCGCCCGTCCTGGACGCGGAATCCGCGGTGCGATCGCTCAGGCGCCTGAAGCACGAGCGCCAGCTGGCAGCGGTCCAGCGCGACATCGATCGGCTCCAGGCGCGCGGCGAGCGGGGACACGACCTGCTCACGCTGCTCCAGAGGAAGCTGGAATTGGGTCGCCTGCTGGGTCCAGAACACAGCTGATCCGGGCTATAATTGAGGGCTTCCCCCTCGGGGAGGCACGCACTAATCGCAGGAGGATGGCCCTTGTCCCTCGAAGACAGGTTCGACGAAGTCCGGCAACTCATCATCATCGGCAAGGAAAAGGGCTATCTCCTCTACGACGAGGTGAACGATCTGCTGCCCGCGGATCTCACCTCCTCGCCCGAGGACCTGGACGAGCTGATGAGCGTCTTCGGGGCGGCGGGGATCGACCTCGTCGACTCCGAGAAGGGCTACCGCGAGCGTGAAGGCATGGAGCGCGGCGAGGGCCCGGCGGCGGGCGAGGAGGGGATGGAGCTCGACCTCACCCCCGGCGCGCTCGACAAGACGAACGATCCCGTCCGCATGTACCTGCGGGAGATGGGCACGGTGCCGCTGCTCACCCGCGAGGGCGAGGTGGCGATCGCCAAGCGCATCGAGCAGGGCAAGCTGTCGGTCATCAAGTCGATCTCGCGCATGCCGGCCATCGCCAAGGCCGTCATCCGCATGGGCGAGGCGCTCAAGGCCGGCGAGCGCACGATTCGTGAGCTGGTGATCTTCAACGACGAGGAGATCACGGACGACCGCATCGAGGAGCGCGCGCAGAAGTTCCTCCGCGAGACCGAAGGCGTCCGCAAGGCACGGCTGAACGTCGAGAAGCTGAACGAGAAGCTGGGACTGGTGCCGAAGTCCGAGAAGCGGAAGTACCGCCGCGCGAAGTGGAAGAAGATGCGCGCGGAGATCGAGCTCTCGCGCTTGATCCGCAAGATCGAGTTCACCGAACCGGTGAAGCGCCGCCTCGTCGAGGAGGTCAAGGACATCGTCGAGCGCGTGTCGAAGATGCAGCGCGAGCTCGACGCCATGAAGAAGACCCTCACGGCGAAGACCCGCAGGCCGAAGCTGAAGGAGGAGGAGCGCAAGGCGCTCGAGAGGCGGAAGAAGGAGCTCGCCGCCGAGGTCAAGCAGAAGACCGACGATCTCGAGGAGAGCGTGGAGCACCTCCGGCACACGCTCGAGGTCATCATGCGCGGCGAGGCGCAGGCCGAGCAGGCGAAGAAGGAGCTGGTCGAGGCGAACCTGCGCCTCGTGGTCTCCATCGCCAAGAAGTACACGAACCGCGGCCTGCAGTTCCTGGACCTCATCCAGGAGGGCAACATCGGCCTGATGAAGGCCGTGGACAAGTTCGAGTACCGGCGCGGCTACAAGTTCTCGACCTACGCCACGTGGTGGATCCGCCAGGCCATCACGCGCGCCATCGCGGACCAGGCGCGGACCATCCGCATCCCGGTCCACATGATCGAGACGATCAACAAGCTCATTCGCACCTCGCGCGCGCTGGTGCAGGAGCTGGGGCGCGAGCCCACCTCCGAGGAGATCGCCCGGCGGATGGACATCCCGGTGTCCAAGGTCCGCAAGGTGCTCAAGATCGCGCAGGAGCCCATCTCGCTCGAGACCCCGATCGGCGAGGAGGAGGATTCGCACCTCGGCGACTTCATCGAGGACCGCACGGCCGTCTCCCCGTCGGAAGCCGTGATCAACCTCGACCTGAAGGAGCAGACCGAGTCGGTGCTGAAGACCCTGACGCCGCGCGAGGAGAAGGTCATCAAGATGCGCTTCGGGGTGGGCGATGGCAGCGAGCACACCCTCGAAGAGGTGGGCCAGAACTTCGCCGTCACCCGCGAGCGCATCCGCCAGATCGAGGCCAAGGCGCTCCGCAAGCTGCGCCACCCGTCGCGGTCGCGGAAGCTGCGCGCCTTCCTGGAGGGACGTTCGTAACGCAGAAGGCAGAAGAGAGAATTTCGGGGCTTGCGCCTCGTGCCTTCTGCCTTTTCTTCTTTCTTTCCCGGGGGCCCATAGCTCAGCGGTTAGAGCGGCCGGCTCATAACTGGTTGGTCCCTGGTTCGAATCCAGGTGGGCCCATACCCCCCTTTCGGGGGGAAGTGAAAAAGAGAAAAGAGAAAAGAGAAAAGCAGCGGGAAGCCAGAGTGCTGCCGGGGGAGAGCCATCGGAGAAAAGCCAAGCTGAGCAATCAGCCGGAGTTGCACTACACTTCCGCCACGAGCATTCCGCGTCGCCTGACTGCGCTTTTCACTGTTGCTTTTCACTGTCGGTTTTCTCTTTTCTCTTTCCCATGTTGCCTGACCTCCAACGCCTCATCACCCTGCAGGACCTCGAGACCCGCGCCGATCACGCGCAGCGGGTCGCCGCGGCGGCGCCGGAACGGATCGCGGCGCTCGATGCCCGGCTCGCGGCCGCCCGTGCCGGGGTGGACGCCGCAAAGGCCGCCATCGCGGAGAACCAGGTGGCACGCCGCACCGTGGACAAGGATCTCCTGGCCTCGCAGCAGCGCCTCGAGAAGTACAAGGAACAGTCCATGGCGGTGAAGACCAACACCGAGTTCCACGCCATGCAGCACCAGATGGCGGCGGTGAAGGCCGAGATCGACCAGTTCGAGAGCCGTACGCTCGAGATCATGATGCTTGCCGACGAGCTCGCAGCCGCGCTGAAGCGCGCCGAGGCGCAGGCCAAGGCGGACGAGGCCGCGGTGGCCGCCGAGCGTGCCGCCATCGAACGGGAGCGGGACGAGCAGGCGACCATCGGGAAGGCCTGCGCGGCCGAGCGCGCCGCACTCGTCGCGCAGATGTCGCCGTCGGTCGTCTCCACCTTCGAAAAAGTGGCGCGCCAGCGCGGCGGCATCGGCCTGGCCCGGGCCGAGAAGGAACGCTGCGTCGTCTGCCAGGTGCGCCTGCGGCCGATGGTGTTCAACACCGTCATGCGGAACGACGAGATCGTGCAGTGCGACTCCTGCCAGCGCATCCTGTACTACGTTCCGCCGTCCGCGGGCGATGCGCCCGCTGCTCCGACGCCTCCCGGCGCGCCGACGGCCGCGTCGTGATCACCGCGTACTTCGACGGGGGCGCCCGCGGCAACCCGGGCCCGGCCGGCTTCGGGGTGTACATCGTGGACGACGAGGGCCAGGTGCTGGCTGAAATCGCCGAGGGCATCGGCGTGGCCACCAACAACGTGGCCGAGTACCGCGGTCTCCTGGCGGCGCTGCAGTGGGCCGTGGACCACGGCGTCACCGCCCTGCACGTCCGAGGCGATTCGCTCCTGCTGGTGCAGCAGATGCGCGGGGTCTACCGCGTGAAGAACGAGGGGCTGCTGCCGCTGTACCGCGAGGCCCGCCACCTGTGCGCCCGGATCGGCCAGGTGAGCTTCGAGCACATCCCGCGCGAACGGAACAAGGACGCCGACCGCCTGTCGAACGTGGGGATGGACCAGAACACCCGCTGATTCAGCCGCACGCCGGCGCCGGCACCACCACCGCCGCCACCATCCGGCCGGCTTCCGCTCCGTCACGCCGATACGATTCCAGCCAGCCGGGGTGTGCGAACGTGCTCAACCCGCAGCTGCAAATCCGCTCCGGACTGACGCCAGCGGCCTCCAGTTGATCGACATTCGCCTTGCGGAGATCGAGCCGCAGCACGCCGTGTGCCCTCGAAAACCAGCGCGGCACGGCATCGGCATGCCCGGCGTGGCTGAAGGCGTCGACAAGCGACTCCCCGACCTCGTAATCCGCCTGGCCGATGCCGGGCCCGATCGCGGCGACGATGTCCGCGGGGTCGGTGCCCCACGCCTCGGTCATGGCATCGACCGCCGCGCGCGTCACGCCCGCACAGGTCCCGCGCCAGCCCGCATGAATGGCGGCCGCCGCGCCTGCGCGGACATCCACCAGCAGCAGGGGCACGCAGTCGGCCACCACGACGGCGAGCGCCAGGCCGGAGACGTTCGACACGATCGCGTCGCCGTCGGGCAGGGCTGCGGTGTCGACGATGCCAGCATCCTCCGCCCGCGCGACGCGGACCTGCCGGCCGTGGACCTGGCGCACGCGGAGGATGCGATCGCGGGGGACTGCCAGCGACCGCGCGACGGCACTCCACGCCCGCTCACGGTCGGACTCCGAGGCGTGCGCAGGCAACCGGAGTTGCGCGGAGGTGAACAGATGTTGCGCGTGCGGTTCGAGCAGCCGTGCGCGGAGCGCCAGGCCCCAAGTCTCGTGCGTCCAGTGAAATGCGGGGAGCACCGGGGGAGGGACGCCGCCGGCGTGGACGCCGGCGTGATCCCGCTGGTTGTCGTCAGCCATGGGCGGTCACCGCATCATCGCGTGAAAACGGCCTGTTTCGGCTGGCATCGCTCTTGATGGGGCACAGGCCGTGGGCGCCACGAGACGCGGCGCCGGACTGGAGAACCTCACATGGTGATCAAGATCACGCCGAACGACAAGGGAAGCCCCGCGGGCAAGCTCGCCGATGCCGAGCTGCACTTCGACGCGGGCGAGCTCGCCGGCCTCAAGCTGGTCGGCTTCGCGGTGTGGGAACGCCGCAATGGCGACGGCCGGAACGTCACGTTCCCGGCACGCGCGTACTCGGTGAACGGGGAGCGCCGCACCTTCGCGCTGCTCCGGCCGCTGGCCGATACCGCCAGCCAGGATCATGTCAGGGACGCCATCCTGCACGCCTACGCCGAGTTCGAATCGCAGGCGGCCCTGGCCAGCTGACTGGCCAGGCGACGGCGACAACTGTCGTGCCGCCGGTGAGGGCGGAGGCTGGCATGGAACTAACTCAACACGGGCAGCAGCCGTGCGTTCTCCCGGGCGCGCTTGGGAGGCAGTGTCCACTCGGCCCGCTGGCTCTTCTCGAACTCCGCGCGGAAGAACGACGCCTTCATGCCGCCGTCGATGATGTCCCACGGCAGCACGGCGTCGTTCGACCGATCGCGATAGATGTAGAAGTCGCCGTCCACGCCGGCCTCCGCCACCGCACGCCGCCACTGCCCGGCGTTCTGCTCTGCCAGCTCCAGCGCCGGGGCAATCCGGCGGTCGCCAAGCGAGAGCAGCGCCTGATAGTAGGAATGGCGCTCGCTCTTGATGTTGAAGTAGACGTTGTCCAGGCCGGAGACGAGCGTCCGCAGCCGCTCCATCTTGCGCTCGATCAGGCCACTGGGCGCCATCGGCAGCCATTGATACGCCGTGCCCGGCTTGGGCACCAGGGGGTTCACGCTGCCCACGATCCGGCCGAGACGGCCGCGGAGGCGGGCGTGCTTCACCATCACGTCGCGCAGCTGCACCGTCAGATCGCGGATGGCCACCAGGTCCTCGTCATCCTCGGAGGGGAGCCCGATCATGTAGTAGAGCTTCAGGTTCTCGATGCCGCTCGAGAAGATGAGCTCCGCCGCGTGGAGGATCTCCTCGTTGGTCACCGTCTTGTTGATCACGCGCCGCAAGCGATCCGATCCGGTCTCGGGCGCGATCGTCAAGGTGCGCTCCCCGCTCTCCTGCAGCAGCGAGACGATGGTTGGCGTCAGATCGTCCAGCCGGAGCGATGCCGGGGAGATCGAATAGCCCATCCCCTTCAGGCCCCGCAGGATGGGCTCGATGTCGGGGTGATCGCACAGGGCAATGGACACCAGGCCCGCGCGATTGGCGTGCGGGCGCGCCTGGCGGGCGAGATCGAGGATGCGCTCGGCGGGGAACGCGCGGACCGGCAGGTAGTTGTAGCCCGCCCAGCAGAAGCGGCAGAGGTTGGCGCAGCCGCGGACCACCTCCACCAGGAACCGCGATCCGAACTCGGTGTCGGGCGTGAAGATGCTGGTCGCCGGCGGATCGCACGCATCGGTCGTCTTGAGCGCGGCCTTCCGGACGGTCGGCGGCGCGCCGGTGCCCTCCTTCGGCACATACGCCGCAATCGTCCCGTCGGCGCCGTACTCCACGTCGTAGAACGACGGGATGTAGAAGCCCCGTTGCGGCGCCAGGCGGCGCAAGGTCTCGCTCCTGGAGGGCGTCCCGCAGGCCTCCACCAGCGCGGGCACCAGCGTCTCGCCCTCACCGGCCGCAATCACGTCGGCGAACAGCGCCAGCGGCTCGGGGTTGACGAACGTCACCGCCCCGCCGATCACCACGAGCGGGAGCCGGTAGTCCCGGTCGGCCGCGCGCGGCGGCAGCCCCGCCAGTCGGAGCATCGTGAGCACGTTCGTGTAGTCCCACTCGAACGACACCGAGAAGGCCAGCACGTCGAACTCCTTCACTGGTGTCTGGGACTCGAGCGTGACGAGTCGGGCGCCGGACTGCAGCAACGCGGCCAGTTCCTGCTTCGGCGGGAGGAACACGCGCTCGCACACCACGTCAGGGTGCGCGTTGAAGAGCCGGTAGACCGTCTGGAAGCCGAGGTTCGACATCCCGACGAAGTACGTGTTCGGAAACGCAAGGGCCACGCGCAGGCGATTGGCATGCGGCTTACGTACGAAGCCGACCTCGCGAGAGAGGGTGAGCTGTGCGGAATCGCGCTGTTGCCGGGACGTCATCAACAGAACAGGGGACCGTCGAGCTGGTCCTGCATCGGCGCCGCAGCCCACGCGTCCCCTGGCTGTTCCTACTCTATCACCGGGGCTCGCCTACGCCCGGTCCCGACCCCTCGGCGCACTCGAGTGGCACATCCGTCTCGATGATCCGACCGCAACCGGCACGACCCGGGGACGTTCGAGCCGCTGGCATGCCGAATCAGGTGAGCGCGCGCTGATTCGGTCAGACTTCGCTTCGCCGGAGGAAGGCCGGCACGTCCAGCGGGCTGTTCGCGCCGTCATCGTCCAGGTCGGGAATCCCCCCCTGGCCCACCGCCGCTGCCAGGCCGCGGCCGGAAGGCATCTCCAGGCCGGGCCGGCGCGTGATGGTGAAGCGGGCGGCGGGCATGGCCGGCTCCGGCGCGGGAGGCGCGGGCGCGATGCTCCGTGCCTGCGACGCATAGGCGCCCATGTCCACCGGTGTCGGCATCTGCGATGTCGTGGCCGCCGTCCGCAGGGATGGCTGCTCGAAGCCGGTGGCGATCACCGTGATCTTCACGCGGCCGTGCAGCTGGGGATCCACGACCGCGCCGAAGATGATGTTGGCGTCCTCGTGCGCCGCCTCCTGGATGATGGTGAGCGCTTCGTTCACCTCCATCAGCGCCATGTCGGGCCCACCCGTCACGTTGATGATCACGCCGCGCGCGCCGTCCACCGAGGCGTCTTCCAGCAGGGGGCTCGAGATGGCGCGGTTGGCGGCATCGGTGGCCCGGGTCTGGCCCTCGGCCATCGCGGTGCCCATCATCGCCACGCCCATGCCCGACATGATGGTCTTGACGTCGGCGAAGTCCAGGTTGATGAGCCCCGGCACCAGGATCAGGTCGGAGATGCCCTGAATGGCCTGCCGCAGGACGTCGTCGGCGGTCACGAACGCGTCGAGCATGCTCGTGCTCCGATCGATGACGGACAGGAGCCGTTCGTTCGGGATGGTGATGACGGTGTCCACGGCCTCCCGCAGCGCCTCGAGGCCGGCGTCGGCCTGCTTCTGCCGCTTCTTGCCCTCGAACTTGAAGGGCCGCGTCACCACCGCAATGGTGAGCGCGCCGAGTTCGGTGGCGAGCGAGGCGATGACTGGGGCTGCGCCGGTGCCCGTGCCGCCCCCAAGGCCGGTGGTGACGAACACCATGTCCGCACCCGAGAGCGCCTGGATCAGGTTGTCGGTGTCTTCGAGCGCCGCCTGCCGCCCGACGGTCGGGTCGGCGCCGGCGCCGAGTCCCTTGGTGAGCTTCGCCCCGATCTGGATCTTGATCGGCGCCGGGTTGGCCCGCAGCGCCTGGGCGTCCGTGTTGGCGACGATGAACTCCACGCCGGAGAGCCCGGCCTGGACCATGCGGGTGACGGCGTTGCTGCCGCCGCCGCCGACGCCCACCACCTTGATACGCGCCCCCGCCCGAGTGACCTCGTCGAGCGTCAGCCGCAGGGGATCGTTGTCATACAGGTCCGCCATCGCGCCTCCTCAGAAGAACTCCTTGAACACCGTCCGCAACTTCCCCATCACCCGCATCAGTGCGTTCCCGCCCTGGCTCGCATCGGCAGGCCGATGCCGCTCCGCATAGCGAACGAGCCCGACCGCGGTGGCATAGGCCGGGTTCGCCACATGATCCGACAGGCCGCCGACGCCGCTCGGCACGCCCCGCCGGATGGGCAGGTCGAAGATCTGTTCCGCGATCTCCGACATGCCCTCGAGCATGGAACCGCCACCCGTGATCACGAGGCCCGAGTTGAGCGACTTCTCGTAGCCGGCCTTGCTGATCTCGTCCCAGACCAGATGGAAGAGCTCCTCGGCCCTCGGTTGCAGGATGTCCGACAGGATGCGCCGCGCCATCACACGCGGCCGCCGCCCGCCTACGCTGGCCACCTCGATGGTCTCGTCCTCGTCCACCATCCCGGACAGCGCGCAGCCGACGCGGCGCTTCACCTTCTCGGCCTCGGGAATCGGTGTCCGAAGGCCGACCGCGATGTCGTTGGTGAAGTGATCGCCGCCGACGGCGACGACTGCCGTGTGCCAGAGACTGCCGCGCTCGAAGATCGCGAGGTCGGCGGTACCGCCGCCGACGTCCACGAGGGCCACGCCCAGCTCGCGCTCGTCGGGTGTCAGCACGGCCTCGGCGCCAGCGAGCTGGCTGATGACGGTGTCGGACACCTCCACACCGGCGCGATTGACGCAGGCCACCAGGTTCTGCATCGCGGCCTGGCTGCCCGTGACAATGTGGACGTTGACTTCGAGGCGGGCGCCGGTGAGGCCGACGGGCGCGCCGATGCCCTCCTGCTCGTCCACGACGAAGTCCTGCGGCAGCACGTGGACGATCTCGCGTCCAGCCGGCAGCGAGACGGCGCGGGCCGCGTCGATGGCCCGCCGCACGTCGTCGCGGGTGACCTCGCGGTTCTTGCCGGCCACGGCGACAACGCCACGGCTGTTGAAGCCCTTGATGTGCGGTCCGCTGAGCCCGAGGTGCACGGACCCGATCTCCACGCCCGCCATGAGCTCGGCTTCCTCGACGGACTTCTTGATGGAGTCCACCGCCGCCTCGAGGTTCACCACGACGCCGCGCTTGAGCCCCCGGGACTCGGCCGAGCCGAGCCCGATGACGTCCAGGCCGCCGCCTTCCACGATCTCGCCGACCACCGTGCACACCTTGGACGTGCCGATGTCCAGCCCCACCACGTAGCGCTCACGCTGAGCCACGTTGCCTCCGTTCCACCCTACCGCCTCGCCTGCGCGGACGCCGGCGCCACGGCCGCACCCTTCGCCGGCCGCACGTACAACCGTTCAGGAAACCGCAAATCCACGTAATCGATCGCCGCGACACGCTCGCGCAGCGCATCGCCCAGATCGAGGTACTGCTGCAGGCGCTCGACGAACGCGTCCTCGCCGAGGCGGAGGAGCGCCGTGTCGCCCTCGAGCATCACGACGGCGTCGTGCGCATTGCTGACGTCGATCAGCGACACCTTGGAGAGCATGTCGGGCCGTGCGCCGAGCGCCGCGACGACCTTGCCGGCCAGCTGCACGCGCGGGCCGTCCATCGTGCCCCGACCGGGGCCCGCGCCCCCGAGCCCGTCCACCATCGGCAGGTCGATGTCGGCGTAGGCGGGGCCGTACTCGTCCACCACCACGCCATGGGCATCCACCAGGTACAGAGCGTTGCCGACACGTCCAATCACCAGCGGCCGTCGCTCGCGGATCCGCACCTCGACGGTGCCGGGCAGGACCCGTCGCAGCGTGGCCTCCTCCACCCACGTGGACGCCAGCAGCCGCTGCTGCCACTCCGCGAGGTCGAGGCCCAGGATGTTGCGGCCGCGCAGGCCGTCCATCAGCGCCAGCACCTCGCCGGTGGAGAGCCGCTGGTTGCCGTCCACGGTGATGCGCGTCACGGCGAGGGTGGAGGCGTCGGCCACCCACGACGCACCACGCCATCCCCCGTAGGCGAGCACCAGGACGCCGACGACGATGCGCGCGGCAATCCAGACGCCGTGCAGGCGGGAGCGGCGCTTGCTCGATGGCTTGACGTGGGCGCGGCGGAACCGCTTGTCCGCCGGCGCGGCGACAGGCGGCATCGCTACGCGCCTCCCTTCGCTGCGTCACGCGCCCGCAGGGCCGCCACCACCGCCGAGGCCACGCCGCCGATGGACCCGGCCCCGAGCGTCAGCACCAGGTCTCCGGATCGCGCCAGCGCCGCCACCGCCGCCGGCACGTCGGCAATCCGCGGCACCACGTGCACTGGCGTCCCGCGGTGGGCATCGATGGCGGCCGCCAGTGCCTCCACCGTGACCCCCGGAATGGGATCCTCGCTGGCGGGGTAGATGTCGCTCAACACCACCTCGTCGGCCTGCGCGAGCGTCAGGGCGAACTCGGGCATCAGGTCCCGCGTGCGCGTGTAGCGATGCGGCTGGAAGGCCACCACGACGCGCGCGGGCCGCGCGGCGCGCGCCGCCGCCAGCACCGCCGCGATCTCCGTGGGGTGATGCCCGTAGTCGTCCACGACGACGACGCCATCCACCTCCCCGACGCGCTGGAACCGCCGCTCCGCACCCTTGAACTCCCGGAGGGCCTCGGCGATCCGGTCGTAGGGCACGTCGAGTTCGAGCCCGACCGCGACGGCGGCCAGGGCGTTCGAGACCGAGTGGCGGCCCGGCACGTCGAGCGCGAGCGCGCCGAGACACGCCGGTGCGCCGTCGCCCGATCGCTCGCGGCGCCACACCGTGCACCGGGCGCCAAACCCCTCCAGCACGATGTCGCGCGCCTGGATGTCCGCCTGCTCCGAGTCCAGCCCGTACGTGATGACGCGGCGAGTCAGGCGCGGCAGGACGGCCTGCAGCTCGGCATCGTCGGCCGACGCCACCACGGCGCCGTAGAACGGCACCTTGTTGGCGAAGTCGACGAACGCCTGCTGCAGCTCCGCGAAGCTGCCGTATGCCTCCATGTGCTCCCGATCGATGTTCGTCATCACCGCAATCGACGGCGACAGCTTGAGGAACGAGCGGTCGCTCTCGTCGGCTTCCACCACCATGCACGCGCCGCGGCCGAGCCGGGCGTTACTGCCAAACGCGCTGAGGCGCCCTCCGATCACGGCCGTGGGGTCCAGGCCCGCCCGCTCCAGCACGATGGCGATCATCGACGTCGTGCTCGTCTTGCCGTGCGCGCCCGCCACCGCGATGCCGAAGCGCAGCCGCATCAGCTCGGCGAGCATCTCGGCGCGCGGAATCACCGGCACGTGCCGCGCCCTCGCGGCCGCGAGCTCCGGGTTGTCGGGCCGCACCGCCGACGAGTAGACGACGACGTCGGCCGCGCCGACGTGCCCGGCATCGTGGCCCACGTGCACCGTCACGCCCAGGGCCTCGAGCCGGCCGGTGATCTCCGATCGCTTCACATCCGATCCCGACACCTCGTAGCCCAGGTTCGCCAGCAGTTCGGCGATGCCGCTCATGCCGATGCCACCGATGCCGACGAAGTGGATCCGTCGCGTCTTACCCAGCAAGCGCACACACCCTGTCCGCGATGCGCGCGGCGGCGTCCGGCCGCGCCAGCGCCCTCGCCCGATCACCCATCTGGCGCCGGCGCCCCGTGTCGCGGGCGAGCGCCAGCACCTCGGCCGCCATCCGGTCGCCCGTCAGGCCGCGCTCGTCCAGCACCACCGCGCCTCCGGCGCGCGCGAACGCCTCGGCGTTCTTCCGCTGGTGGTCGTCGGTGGCGGTCGGCAGTGGCACCAGCACGGCCGGTCGCCCCGCCGCGGCGAGCTCCGAGAGCGTCGTCGCGCCGGCGCGCGCCACCACCAGATCGGCCCCGGTCATCTCCCGGTCCATCTCGTAGAGGAAGGCCTCGACGCGCGCGTCGAGCCCTGCCCGTTGGTACGCGTCCCGGACCAGGGCCAGGTCCCGCTCCCCGGTCTGGTGGGTAATCGCCAGGCCCAGCCCGGCGGCAGCCAGCTGCGGCGCTGCCGCCACCAGGGCCAGGTTGATCGCGTGCGCGCCCTGAGAGCCGCCAAAGATCAGTACCCGTACCTTCTGGTCATGACCCTCCGTCACCGCCGGCGCAAAGAACTCCGCGCGCACCGGGTTGCCGGCCACGAAGCCGGTGCGCGGAAAGAACCGCAGGGCCTCCTCGAAGTTCACCGCCGCCGCGCGGACGAGCGGCGCCAGCAGGCGGTTGGTGAGGCCGGGCAGCGCGTTCTGCTCGAGCAGCAGCGTGGGATACCGGCGCAGCGCGGCGAGCGCCAGCACGGGGCCCGACGAGTAGCCGCCCACGCCCACGACGACGGACGGCCGCCGGCGCGAGATGACGCGCCAGGCATCCACCGCGGAGAGGGGCAACAGCGCCAGCCCCCGCAGCCGCGCCAGCAGGGACTTGCCCTTCAGCCCGGCAACGCGGATCAGGTCCAGCGCAAAGCCCTCGCGAGGAATCACCCGCGCCTCGATGCCCGCCGCGGTCCCCACGAAGCTCACGTCCGTGGACGCGTCGCGGCGCTGCAGCTCGCGCGCGAGCGCGATGCCGGGGTACAGATGCCCGCCCGTCCCGCCGCCGGCAATCAGCACGCGCACGCCTCACGCGGCTCCCGTCTCGGTCGCGTGCTGCGAGATGTTGAGCAGCACGCCCACGCAGAGGAGGCTGATGAGCAACGACGATCCGCCCGCGCTGACGAGCGGCAGCGGGATGCCCTTCGTCGGGGCGAGCCCCAGCACCACACTGATGTTCACGAAGGCCTGGAGGACCAGCATCATCGTCAGACCGAGCGCGAGGAACGCCCCGAAGGGGTCCGGCGCGCGGAGTGACGTGCGCAGGCCGCGCCAGGCCAGCACGCCGAAGCACGCGAGAATCACCACGGCGCCGACGAGGCCGGTCTCCTCCGCGATCACGGCGTAGATGAAGTCGGTGTGCGGCTCGGGCAGGTAGAAGCGCTTCTGCACGCCCGCCATCAGGCCTTTGCCCAGCACGCCGCCCGTGCCGACCGCAATCAGCGACTGGATGATCTGGAAGCCGTCGCCGAGCGGGTCGGCCCACGGATCCAGGAAGCTGACGAGGCGCTTCATGCGGTACGGCGCCTGGATCAGGACCACGCCCAGGACCGGCGCCATCAGGAGGACGGCCGCGCCCAGGTACTTGTAGCTGAGCCCGGCGGCGAAGATCATCACGCCGACGACGGCCAGCAGTGACACCGCCGTGCCGAAGTCGGGCTCCACCAGGATCAGCGCCGCCATCCCGCCGACGATCAGGGCGATGGGCGTCAGCGAGTAGGTGATCTCGTTGATGCGGTGCATGCGCCGCTCGAGGATCACCGCCGAGAAGAGCACGGCGGCCAGCTTCGCGAGCTCCGAGGGCTGGATGCCGAATCCCGCCACGGCGAACCACCGCCGCGTGCCATTGACCGTCGGCGAGAACAGCACGGCGACCAGGAGCAGCCCGACGCCGCCGAGCAGCGCCCAGATCAGGCGCTCGTTCCGGTAGGTGCGGTAGTCGACGCGCATCACCAGCGACAGCAGGGCCACGCCCAGGGTGACCCAGAGCACCTGCTTGGTGACGAACAGGTAGGGCTGGCCGAAGCGCTCCTCTGCCATGACCGCCGAGGCGCTGTAGACCATCACCACGCTGACGCAGATGAGCGCCAGCGTGGCGAGGAACATCCACTTGTCAGATTGCAGTTTCCGCGCCATATTTACGCCCCTAAAGTCCGGCGGCTTCGACTCGATACAGGGTCTGTGAGCGCTCCGGTATGCGGAGCCCTCCCGTCCTGGTGCCGCGGCCCTCGCCGCGGTGCCCGGGTCGAAGCAGTCAGCAGTCGTCAGTCAGTTGCGGGAATGGGACACCAGTCTCGCAGACCGGGGCAGCCTGCGTTCCCAGCGACCGGCTCCCACTCGCCTCCAACCGGCTGACGACTGCTCACTGCTCACCCGTGGCGCCTGCCTCGTCGGCGAACCGCCGCACCTCCTCCTTGAACCGCCGTCCGCGGTCCGCGTAGTCCACGAACATGTCGAAGCTCGCGCACGCCGGCGCGAGCAGCACCACCCCATCGGGCCGGGCCAGCGCCCACGCGCGACGGACGGCCTCGGCCAGCGAGCCGGCGTCCACCACCGGCAGCGTGCCGGCGAGCGCCTCCCGCACCAGCGGGCGCGCCTCGCCGATCGCCACCACCGCCCGGCCATGGGCCGACAACGGCCCCGCCAGATCGCGCAGATCGCCGCCCTTGAACTTCCCTCCGACGATGGCCACCACCGACGAGAAGCTCTCGATGGATCGGGCCGCGGCATCGACGTTGGTCGCCTTCGAATCGTTGACGAACCGCACGCCGTCCACCGTGGCCACCGGCTCCATCACGTGCTCGAGGCCCGTGAACCCTTCGAGCGCCCGCGCCATGGCGGGGCCCTCGGCGCCCGCCAGCGACGAGATAGCCGACGCCGCCACGACGTTGCTCAGCAGGTGGCGGCCCGACAGGCGGACGGCGCTCAGCGACACCAGGGGCACCTCGCCCTCGGAGGTGCGCTGCCAGATGAACCCGCGATCCACGAACACGCCCGCGTCGGGCCCCGGTGCGAGGGCGTACCGGACCTGCCGGGCCCGGCTCACGCGCGCGAGCTCCATGGCCGTCGCGCTCTCCGCGTTGACGACGGCCCAGTCGTCGGGCGTCTGGTTCGCGAACACGCGCTGCTTGGCCGCCGCGTAGGCCTCCACGGACGGGTGGCGATCCAGGTGATCCGGCGAGAAATTCAGCAGGGCCGCGATGCGCGGGTGGAACCGGTCGGTCGTCTCCAGCTGGAAGCTGCTGGCTTCCACCACATGCACGGTGTCCTCCGTGGAGACGTCCACCTGGGCGCTCAGGGGCACCCCGATGTTGCCGCCCACCAGCACGCGTCGCCCGGCCGCCTCGAGCATGCGTCCGACGAGCGTGGTCGTCGTGGACTTTCCCTTGGTGCCGGTGATCGCCACCACCTGGCCCCGCAGCCAGCGGGACGCCAGCTCCAGCTCGCCGATCACGGGCACGCCGGCCTCGCGCGCACGAACCACCTCCGCCAGCTCCGGCGGCACGCCAGGGCTCAGCACGATCAGGTCTGCACCGGTGAACGAGTCGGCCCGGTGCCCACCCAGCTCCAGGGCCACACCGGCGGAGGCCAGTGTCGCCGCCTCGCCGATGACCGGTTGCCGGTCGGTGAGCGCGACCGTGGCCCCGCGACGGACGAGCAGCAGCGCGGCCGCCACGCCGCTTCTCGCGGCGCCGACGACCAGCACGCGCCGGCCCTGCACGGTGAAGTCGCTGGTGGTCATCGAAGTTTCAGGCTCGTGAGGCTGAACAGCGCGAAGATGATCGAGATGATCAGGAAGCGCGCGATCACCTTCGGCTCCTGCCAGCCGATCAGCTCGAAGTGGTGGTGCAGCGGGGCCATCCTGAACACCCGCTTGCCCGTGAGCTTGAAGGACGCCACCTGGATGACCACCGACGCCGCTTCGATCACGAAGACGCCGCCGACGAGGACGAGGAGGATCTCCTGCTTGATGAGGATGGCCACCGTGCCGAGCGCGCCACCGAGCGCGAGCGAGCCCACGTCGCCCATGAAGATCTCTGCGGGGTGCGCGTTGTACCAGAGGAACCCGAGGCTGGCGCCGACGAGCGCGCCGCAGAACACCGTCAGCTCGGCCGCGGGGGCGAAGCGCACCAGCAGCAGGTACTCGGCGAACACGCGGTGGCCCGTGACGTACGCCAGTGCGGTCAGCGTGGCGGCCGCGACCGCGAAGGTGCTGATGGCCAGCCCGTCCAGGCCGTCGGTCAGGTTCACCGCGTTGCTCCAGGCAACGAGCACGAAGACGGCGAACGGCACGTAGAACCAGCCCAGGTCCGGGATGAGCTGCTTGAAGAACGGAAAGATCAGGCGCGTGTTGTACAGGTCCTGCGACGCCAGCCACATCAGGACCAGGCTGACCGTGAAGGCCGTCAGGACCTGCAGGCCCATCTTGTAGCGAGGCGCGAGCCCCCCGGACGAGCGCCTCGTGATCTTGAGGTAGTCGTCCAGGAACCCAATGCCGCCGAACGCCGCCGTCGTCATCACCGCGATCCACACGTACACGTTCGTCAGGTCCGCCCACAGCAGGGTCGGGCCCAGTGCCGCCGCGAGGATCAACAGCCCGCCCATCGTCGGCGTACCGGCCTTCGCGCGATGCGACTGCGGCCCTTCCTGCCGGATCACCTGCCCGATCTGGAACTCGCGCAGCCGTCGGATCAGCCACGGCCCCAGCACCAGGCTCACCGCGAGCGCGGTCATGCTGGCGGCGGCGGTGCGGAACGTGATGTAGCGGGCCACGTTCAGCGCCCCGATCTGCGGCTGCAGCGCAATCGCCAGGTGATAGAGCACGTCAGCCGAGCTCCGCCACGAGCCGATCCACCACGAGGTCGGTCTGCACGCCTCGCGACCCTTTCACCAGCACCACGTCGCCCGGGGCCACCAGCCCGGCCACCACGTCACCGGCCTCGGCGCTCGTGGCCACGTGTCTGATCGCGGCCGCATCCATGCCGGCCCCGGCGGCCGCCTGTCCCAGCGCCTCGGCCGGAGCGCCGCCCACGGTCACCAGCAGGCCGAGCCCGGCACGTGCGGCGATCAGCCCGCACGCCTCGTGCAGCGACACCGACAGGCCGCCCAGCTCGAGCATCTCGCCCAGCACCGCGACGCGCCGCCCCGCCACGGGCTCGCGCGCGAGCATCTCGAGCGACGTGTTCAGCGCGGTCGGGCTCGAGTTGTAGCTGTCGTCCACGACCGTCACGCCGTGGCGGAGGAAGCGCACCTCGCCCCGCCGTCGTGCCGGCACCAGTCGCTCGGCGCGGGCGGCGACGTCGGCCATCGGCACGCCGAGCTCCATCGCGACGGCCGCGGCGCACACGACGTTCGACAGGTTGCCGCGGCCGAGCAGGGGCACCTTCAGCGCCGTCTCACCTGCCCTGGTCCTGAGCGTCGCTTCCGTGCCGAGGAGGCCCCGCTCGTGCACGTCCACCGCTCGCACATCCGCCGCCTCGCCGTACCCGAACGTGACCACATGCCCCGGGAACCCGGCGACGTGCCGCATCACGCGCACGTCGTCGGCGTTGGCGACGAGCACCGTGTCGGGGCCCGCGCCCTCGAGGATCTCCGCCTTGGCCGCGGCAATCCCGTCCGCACTCCCGAAGTTGCCGATATGGGCGTCCCCCACGTTGGTCCACACGCGGACGTCTGGCTCGGCGAGCCCCACGAGCACGCGAATCTCGCCCGGGTGGTTCATGCCGAGTTCCATCACCGCGACATCCGCCCCCCGGCGCAGCTCCAGCAGCGACAGGGGCAGCCCGAGGTGGTTGTTGAGGTTCCCGGGGTTCTTCACCACCGAGCGGCTGCCCTGGAGGAACGCGGCGATGGTGTCCTTCGTCGTCGTCTTGCCGGCGCTGCCGGTGATCGCGACCACGGTCGCGCCCGATCGCCGGCGCACGGATCGGCCCAGGGCCTGCAGCCCGGCGGTCGTGTCGGGCACCTGCAGCACGGCGGCCGGTGCGAGCCTGGTCAGGTCCAGATCGCGGCTCACCACCACGACGGCTGCCCCGCGTGCCACCGCATCGGCTGCGAACGCGTGCCCGTCGCGCGCCGCCACGATGGCGAAGAAGGCCTGTCCCGTCGCGATGGACCGCGAGTCGATCGAGAAGCCGGTCGGCTCGGCCGCCGGATCCCCCGCAATCACGCGTCCAGCCATGGCTCCGGCCATGACGGCGGCGGTCAGCGTCTGTGGATGACCGCCCACCTATACGGCCCTCGTCCGTTTCGACAGGCGGCGCGTCAACGCCTCCCTGGCGACCGCCACGTCGTCGAACGGCAGCACACGCCCGCCAATCTCCTGGTACTTCTCGTGGCCCTTTCCGGCGATGAGCACCATGTCGCCCGCACCGGCGAGGGACACGGCCTTCTCGATGGCCTCGGCCCGGTCGACCACGGCCTTGACGTCGACGGCCCGCCCCGCGTGCGACGCCGGCGTGATGCCGCGCCGGATGTCGTCGATGATGCGCGCGGGGTCCTCGCTTCGCGGGTTGTCCGACGTCACGATGACGACGTCGCTCAGGCGGGCGGCCACCATCCCCATGAGCGGACGCTTGGTCGTGTCACGGTCGCCTCCGCAGCCGAACACCGTCACCAGCCGGCGCGGTGCGAGCGGGCGCGCGGTCTCGAGCAGGTTTCGCAGGGCATCGTCGGTGTGCGCGTAGTCGACCACCACCGTCACGTCGTCCGCGGCAGAGGAGACCACCTCGAACCGGCCGGGGACACCCGGCAGTGCATGCACCCCCTTCGCGACGGCTTCGAGCGGCACGTCCATCGCCACGGCCGTGGCCGCGGCGGCGAGGATGTTGTAGACGTTCGGCCGGCCCACGAGCGACGAGCGCACGGCGACGCTGCCCGCCGGCGTGCGGATATCGAGGGTCAGGCCCGTGATGTCGAGCCCGAACGGGCCCGGCGTCACGTCAGCCGGTTGTGCGATCCCGTAAGTGATCGATCGCGGAGAGGCCGCGACGAGCGCGGCGCCGCGCGGATCGTCGGCGTTGACGATGCCCATCGCGTCGGCGTCGAGCATCTCGAACAGCCGCCGCTTGGCCGCGAAGTACTGCTCCATGTCCGCGTGGAAGTCCAGGTGGTCGCGCGTCAGGTTCGTGAAGACGGCCGCCGCGAAGCGCATGCCGTCGACGCGCTTCAGCGCGAGCGCGTGCGAGGACACCTCCATCACCGCGGACCGGCACCCGCTGTCGATCATTTCGGCGAGCAGGTGCTGCACGTCGGGCGCCTCTGGCGTGGTGCGCGACGCCTCGCGCTCCACGCGCCCGACGCGGTAGGAGACGGTGCCCATCACGCCGGCCGGGAGCCCCGCCGCGTCGAGGACCGAGGCGAGGAGGTAGCTGGTGGTCGTCTTGCCGTTGGTGCCCGTCACGCCGACGACCGGAATCCGGCGGCTGGGGCTGTCGTAGAAGCGGTCGGCCAGCAGGGCCAGCGCCAACCGGGCATCGGCCACCTGCACCCATGGCGCTTCGACGCCGGCCGGGCGGGGCGTCTCGGCCACGACCGCAATCGCCCCGCGGGCGACCGCCTGCATGGCGAACGTGGCGCCATCGGCCTTCTGGCCGCGAAGTGCCACGAAGACGGCACCCGGCTGGACGGCTCGCGAATCGTAGGCAATGGCGGTCACGCGACCGTCGGCCGCCGCGCCGGACGGCGCCTGGGCCCCGGCGCCGACGAGTCCCGGGATCTCGCCGAGTGTCACTGCGGAGGCACTCCTGGCACGAGCGCTGGCTGAGGATCGCGTTCGAGCACGAGCGTGCAGAGCGTGCCCGGCTCGAGGGGCGCCCCCGGCGCGGGGTGCTGATCGACGACGATGCCGACGCCACGAACGCGGGGTGTGAGCCCCAGCCGTGCGAGCTCGTGGACGGCCTCGCGCGCACCATAGCCGCGCAGGTCGGGCAGCGACGTCACGTCCCGGGCCACGTTCACCGCGGGCAGCACCACGGGCTGCGCCGGCGCTCGCGGCGCCACGGCGGCCCGTCGGGGCACGATGACCGCCGGCGATGGATTCACCGTCGGGGCGATGCCGAGGTGCCGCAGCCCCTGTTCGGCGATGCGCTGGAAGATGGGCGCAGCGACCACGCCGCCCGTGTCACCGCCGGTCCGCGGCGTGTCGATCATCACGATGATCGCCAGCGCCGGGTTGCGCGAAGGCACGAACCCCACGAACGACACGTTCTGCTGCGTGTTCGAGTAGCGGCCGTTCACCAGCTTGTCCGCGGTCCCGGTCTTCCCGGCGACGGTGAACCCGGCGATCTTCGCGCGCGTGGCCGTGCCGCGCTCGACGACCGCCTCCATGATGCCGGTCAGCGTGGCGGCGGTCTGCTTCGAGATCGCCGTCCGCACCGCGTTCGGCTTCACGGCCGTACGGACGCCCTCCCGGGTCACGCCACGCACCAGCCTCGGCTCGTAGAGCGTGCCCCCGTTGGCCACCGCGCTGGCCGCGGCCACCATCTGCAGCGGCGTCACGCCCACCTGGTAGCCCATCGACACCGACGCCAGCGCGCTGTCGTTCAGCTTCGACCAGACGATGCCGCTGCTCTCGCCCTGGAAGTCGCGGGACGAGGGGCGGCCGAACCCGAAGCGGCGCACGTACAGGTTCATGCGCTCGGCGCCCACGCGCGCGCCGATCTTGATCGCCCCGACGTTGCTCGACTTCACGATGACGTCGGTGAACGACAGCGGGCCGTACCGGTGCATGTCGTCCACCACGCGGCTGCCGAACCGGATGAGGCCGGCGCTCACGTCGATGATCTCCGCCGTGTTGAACAGCCGCTCCTCGATCGCCGCAGACGCGGTGACGAGCTTGAAGGTGGAGCCCGGCTCGTAGAGGTCCTGGATCGCGCGGTTCCGGCGAGCCGACTCCGGGGCGTCCCCATAGGCATTGGGGTTGAACGTCGGCCAGTTGGCCATCGCGAGAATCTCGCCCGTGTTCGGATCGAGCACGACGGCCGTGCCCGCGTCGGCCCGATGCTCCCTGACGCCGGCACGGAGCTCGCGCTCCGCGATGTACTGCAGCTGCGCGTCGATCGTCAGGTCGATGGATCCGCCGGCGGTCGGCGAGCGTTCGAGCCGGCTGAACGCGCGGCGCCGCGCATCGGTCTGCACGAGGAGCCGCCCTTCCCGCCCGCGGACCACCTTGTCGTAGGCGGCCTCGATGCCGCCGAGGCCGACGTTGTCGACGCCCGCGTAGCCGATGAGATGCGCGCCCAGTTCCCGGTTCGGATAGAAGCGCTTGCTCTCCCGGGTGAAGCCGATCCCCTCGAGATCGAGGGCGGCCACGGCCTGGGCCTCGGCGGGGGTGACTCGGCGCTTCACGTAGGCGAAGGCGCCCGGGCGCCCGAGCTGCCGGGTGATGGCCGCCCGCTCGGTGGGCCCGCAGCCCTCGATCACGGCGCAGAGCTGCCCTGCCGTCCCGGCCTTGTCCTTGATCTGGCCGGGGACCGCGTAGATGCTGTCGGCGTCGACGCTGTAGGCCAGCAGTCGCCCGTTGCGGTCGTGGATCTCGCCGCGCTTGGCCGGCGCCTTCATCTCCCGGCCGTACTGGTTCTCGGCCCGCGCCACCATCTCCTCGTGGTGGAGCACCTGCAGGTACACGAGCCGCGTGACGATGCCCACCGTCCACAGGACGAAGATCACCGCGAGCACGGTGAACCGGCTCCTGACCTGCGCGCGCCAGCCTGGGAGGGTCTGTTCGGTCACGATCGCACCCGGCACGCTCAGCGGGCGGCCACCACCGATGCCGACGGCGCGGGCGGCGGCACGACACGCTCCAGGATCACCGCGTCGTCCGGCCCGGGGCGGACCATGCCGAGCTGGCGGATGGCGAGCTGTTCAATCCGCTGCGTCGACCGCAGCGTCTCGACCTCGAGGCGCAGGTGGCGGTTGATCTCCGCCTGCTCGGCGCGCTGCCGGTGCAGATCCTCGAGACGGTAGCCATGTCGGATGAGCTCGAAGTGCTGCCACGCGGAGAAGAGCAGCGCGAGCACCAGCACGACCCCGATGCCCACCGACTGCCACAGCTCGCGGTGGCGTTCCTCGTCCACCTCCCGCACGATCGGGTTGTTGCGGACGTCCTTGCGGATGGCGTACTCGAACGTGTCGTTCAGTTCCACGACGTCCTCCTCTTCTCGACCAGTGGCGCGCGCTCCACGGCCCGCAGCTTCGCGCTCCGCGCCCGCGGGTTCTCGTCGACCTCGGCCTCGCCCGCCACGACCGGCCGGCGGGTCAGCAGCCGCACCGTGGGCGTGTCGCCAGAAGCCAGCGCGCGAAACGCGTGCTTGACGATGCGGTCTTCGAGCGAATGAAAGCTGATGACCGCCAACCGCCCTCCCGTCACCTCGCCCGCCGGGGCCTGCAGCCGGGCCACGACGCGCCCGATACACGCCTCGAGCCCCTCGAGCTCCCCGTTCACCCAGATCCGCAGCGCCTGAAACGTGCGCGTCGCCGGATCGATCCGCTGCCAGGGCCCGCCCACCGCGCGTCGCACGATCGCGGCGAGCTGGCCCGTCCGTGCGATCGGCTCCCGATCCCGGGCCTGCACGATCGCCCGTGCCACGCGGCGCGACTTCCGTTCCTCGCCGAACTGGAAGATCACGTCGGCCAGCGTGGCCTCGTCCACTGTCGCCAGCCGCTGGGCCACGGTCTCGCCCCGCGACCGATCCATCCGCATGTCGAGCGGCTCGTCGCGGCGGAAGCTGAACCCCCGCCCCTCCGCGTCGAGCTGCAGCGACGACACCCCGAGGTCGAGCAGCACGCCCGACACCGTGGTGACCCCTGCCGCGTCGAGCACCGCGTCCATGTCGCGGTAGTCCCCGTGCACCAGCCGGACCCGATCGCCGAACCGCGCCAGCGCCTCGGTGGCGCGCCCGAGCGCGTCCGGGTCCCGGTCGATGCCGATCAGCCGCTCGGCGCCGCCCTCGAGCAGCATCCGCGCGTGACCGCCAAGCCCCACCGTGCCGTCCACGAACACCCCGCCGCGTGATGGCGCCAGCCACGTCCGGACCTCGTCGAGCAGGACCGGGACATGCGCGTCCACCGTTATGACCTGACCCCCTAAATCCCGAACTCCGACAGCGCCCTCGCGTCGTCCTCGCTGAAGGGCTGGCCGGCGAGGCGCGCAAGGAAGCGGTCGTGGTTCCACACCTCGAGGAAGTTCTGCTGGCCGAGCACGTCCACGTCGCCGGTCATCAGGGCCGTCTCGCGGAGGCGCGGCTGGATGAGCACACGCCCCTGCGGGTCGAACTCGGTGACCTGTCCGAAGAAGTTGACCCGGTCCAGGAACTTCTGACGCGAGGGGTGGCTGGAGGGCATCTGCGCGAGCCGCCGCTCGATGTCGAGCCAGACAGGCATCGGATAGATGCGTACGGACTCCCCCGACAGGCTCGTCACGAACAGCTCGCGGCCATGTGTATCCTGGATGGCGACACGAAAACCGTTCGGGACCTTGAGCCGGCCCTTGTCATCGATCTTTGCCGGCGAGTTGCCCCGGAGCACGTTTGTTACTCCACTTCACTCCACTTAAGACCACTGGGATGGTAGGCGAGGGGTCTCAGGATGTCAATCTGGAAGTCCTGCAACCGTCCTAGTTAGTAGCGTTTACGCCTTTGCTTCGCCTGCCGGCTAGAGCCAGTCAATTTATTGGCGGTTTCGGTCGTTCAGCAGAACTCTCGGGCGAAAGCCGCGTGCTACGATCTCCGGGCTTCCCTTGGACATTCGAACCGTTCTCGTCTGCGAAACCCAGGTGCCGTTTGTCCGGGGCGGCGCCGAACTGCTCGTGCGCCAGCTGGTCGACCAGCTGCGGGCGCGAGGATTCGAGACCGATCGGGTCTCGGTCCCCTTCAAGTGGTACCCGAAGGACGAGATCCTCGCGCACGCCGCGGCCTGGCGCCTGCTCGACCTCACCGAGAGCAACAGCCGGCCCGTGGACCTGGTGATTGGCACCAAGTTCCCCTCTTACTTCGCGCGGCATCCGCGCAAGGTCTGCTGGCTCGTCCACCAGCATCGCGCCGCCTACGAGCTGGCGGGCACCGTCTACAGCGATTTCGGTCACGACGAGCGGGATGTCGGCCTCACGGAGACGCTGCTCGCGCTCGACGAGCGCATGCTCGGCGAGTGCGTCGGCCGCTACACGATCTCCCGCACGGTCACCGAGCGGTTGCGCCGCTTCAACGGCCTGTCGTCGACGCCGCTCTATCATCCGCCTCTCCTCGCGCCGCGCCTGACCCCGGGCCCATCGGCCGGCTACATCCTGTCGGTCGCCCGTCTCGAAGGGAACAAGCGCGTGGACCTGCTGGTGCGCGCCATGGCGCACGTGCCCGGGCGGGTCACGCTGGTACTGGTCGGCGAGGGCAGCCATCGCCATCTCATCGAGCGAGCGGCAGCGGAGGCCGGCGTCTCGGGACGGGTGCGCTTTGCGGGGGCGGTTCACGACGAGGCACTCGTCACCCTGTATCGCGAGGCGCTGGCGCTGGCTTATGTCCCGTTCGACGAGGACTACGGCCTCGCCACCCTGGAAGCCTTTCTCGCCGCCAAGCCCGTGGTCACCGCACACGACTCGGGCGGCACGCTCGAGTTCGTGCAGCACGAGGTCAACGGTCTGGTCACGGCGCCGGAGCCGGCGGCGATTGGCGCGGCACTCGCACGCCTTGCGGCGGATGCGCCCTTCGCCGCGCGCCTCGGCGACGCGGGCCGGTCGCTGGCCCTGGGCATCACCTGGGACGCCGTCATCGAGCGCCTGGTGAGCCATGGCTGATCCGGCGCTGGTCAGCCTCGTCGTCCCGGCGTTCAACGAGGGCCCCGCGATCGGGCCGGTGGTGACCGCCCTGCGCGCCGCGGCGCCGTGGCGGGAAGTGATCGTCGTGGACGACGGGTCCACGGACGGAACCGCGTCGGTGGCGGCGGCCGCCGGCGCCCGGGTCGTGACACATCCCTACAACAAGGGCAACGGCGCTGCCGTCAAGACCGGCATCCGTGCCGCGGGCGGGGAGTGGGTGCTCATCTGCGACGGGGACGGCCAGCACCAGCCCGCCGACGTGACGCGGATTGCGGAACGGCTCGGGGCCTACGACCTCGTCGTCGGGGCGCGCGACGCGGTGCACCAAGCCAGCTACGGCCGCCGGCTGGGAAACGCGGCGCTGAACCGGCTCGCGTCCTACCTGACCGAGCGGCCCATTCCCGACCTCACCTCCGGCCTCCGGGCGGCGCGCCGGGAACACCTGCTCGAGTTCCTCCACCTGCTGCCCAACGGCTTCTCGACGCCGACGACCACCACCCTCGCGTTCATCAAGGCGGGCTACAATGTCCTCTTCGAGCCGGTGCACGTGCGGCCGCGGGTGGGCATGTCCAAGATTCGCCTCGCCCGTGACGGGGCCCGGTTCTTCCTGATCCTGATCAAGGTGATCACCATCTTCAGCCCGTTGCGCGTGTTCGTGCCGCTCAGCCTGGCGTCGTTCCTGCTCGGGGTGGCGTATGGCCTGTGGACCGTGGCGCACCAGTCCCGCATTCCCAACGGCGCGGTGCTGCTGCTGATGTTCTCCGTGATTGTCTTCCTCGTCGGACTGGTCTCCGAGCAGATCTCGTCGCTGCGCTTCGAGGGCCGGCGCTGACCGCATGAAGGCCCTGGTCCTGATCCCGACGTACAACGAGCGCCAGAACCTGCCGCTGCTGGTGGGCGACGTGCTGGACGTGCCGGGCACCGAGATCCTGGTCATCGACGATCAATCGCCGGACGGCACGGGCGCGCTGGCGGACGAGCTCGCGGTGCGGCATCCCGGCCGCGTCCGCGTGATGCATCGCACGGGCCGGCGCGGCCTGGGGGTGTCCTATCTGGACGGCTTCAAGTATGCGGTGGGCTCCGACGCCGATCTGGTCGTCCAGATGGACGCGGACCGTTCGCACGATCCGCAGTACCTGCCGGCGATGATCGCGGCCGCGGGCACGGCGGACCTCGTGGTGGGCTCGCGCTACATGCACGGCATCAGCGTGGTGAACTGGCCGCTGCGGCGCATCATCCTGTCGTCGTTCGCGAACGCCTACATCCGGTCGGTCACCGGTCTCGGCATCCGGGACTGCACCACCGGCTACCGGTGCTGGCGCCGCGAGGCGCTGGCGAAGCTGCCGCTCGACCGCATCGCCTCGGAGGGCTACTCGTTCGTGGTGGAAGTCACCTTCCTGGCGGCGGTGCTCGGCCTGCGCATCGCCGAGTCGCCGATCATCTTCATCGAGCGGCGGGAGGGCGCCTCCAAGCTCTCCTCCGGCGTCCTGCTCGAATCCCTCTGGATGCCCTGGCGGCTGGTCCTGCGGCACGGGCGCGTGCGCGGCACCGCCACCGGCGTGGGAACGCCGGGGTACAATCCCGGCGGTGCGCCGCGATGACTGCCGGGCCGAAGGCTCCGAGCCTCAGCGTCTTCTTCCCCGCGTATAACGACAGCGGGACCATCGCCAGCCTCGTGATCAGCGCCGTGCAGACAGCCTCGACGCTGACCGACGACTACGAGGTGCTCGTCATCAACGACGGCAGCCAGGACGAGACGGCGCACATCCTCGACGAGCTGGCTCGCGTCTACCCGGACCACGTCCGGATCGTCCACCACGTGAAGAACCGCGGGTACGGCGGCGCGCTGCGATCCGGCTTCGAGCACGCGTCGAAGGACCTGGTCTTCTACACCGACGGCGACGCGCAGTACGATCCCACCGAGATGTCGCTGCTCTGGGCGCGGCTCGGCGACGACGTGGACTGGGTGAACGGCTGGAAGATCAGCCGCTCCGACCCGCTGCACCGCATCATCATCGGGCGGGTGTACCACCACACGGTGAAGCTGCTCTTCGGCCTCCGGGTGCGCGACGTGGATTGCGACTTCCGCCTGATGCGGCGCCGCATCTTCGACGTCGTGCGGCTCGAGAAGAACAGCGGGGTGATCTGCCTGGAGATGATGAAGAAGTTCCAGGACGCGGGCTTCCGCGTGGCCGAGGTGCCCGTCCACCACTACCACCGGGCGTTCGGGAAATCGCAGTTCTTCAACTTCCCGCGCATCTTCAGGACGGGCGTGGACGTGCTGAAGCTCTGGTGGGCGCTCGTCATCCGCCGCGAGCACCTGGCCGATCAACGTGCGCGCGCCGCGGCGCTGCGGGTCGGGCATCCGACGTGACCCTCGCCGACTTCTACGCCGGCCGCCGCGTGATGATCACCGGCGGCCTCGGGTTCATCGGCAGCAACCTCGCGCATGCCCTGGCCGGGCTCGGCGCCGACGTGCTGCTCGTCGACTCGCTGATTCCCGATTACGGGGGCAACCTCCAGAACATCGCGGGCATCGAGGACCGGGTGCGCGTGAACGTGGCCGACGTCCGGCAGGCCAGCACGATGAACTACCTGGTGCAGCGCCGCGACGTCATCTTCAACCTGGCGGGCCAGGTGAGCCACATCGACAGCATGCGGGATCCCCACACGGACCTGGAGATCAACTGCCGCAGCCAGCTCACGATCCTCGAGGCCTGCAGGCACCACAACCCCGGGGCCAAGGTCGTCTACGCCAGCACGCGGCAGATCTACGGCAGGCCCGAGTCGCTGCCCGTGACCGAGCGGCACCTCGTCCGGCCGACCGACGTCAACGGGATCAACAAGGCCGCCGGCGAGTACTACCACCTGGTCTACAACAACGTCTTCGGCGTGCGGGCGACGGCCTTGCGCCTCACGAACATCTACGGGCCGCGGCAGCTCCTCAGGCACAACCGGCAGGGCTTCATCGGCTGGTTCATCCGCATGGCCATCGAGGACCAGGAAATCCAGGTCTTCGGCGACGGCTCGCAGATCCGCGACTTCGTCTACGTCGACGATGCGGTGGACGCGTTCCTGCGGGCGGGCGCCACCGACGTGGTGAACGGCGAGGTCTTCAACGTCGGCGGCGACGAGCACTTCGCCCACCGGGAGTTGGTGGAGTTGCTCGTCGGCGCCGCGGGCACGGGCCGCTACCGATTCGTCGAGTGGCCCGCCGACAAGAAGGCGATCGACATCGGCAGCTTCTACGCGGACTCGACGCTGTTCAAGGGCCGCACCGGCTGGGCGCCGCGCGTGGGCCTCGCCGAGGGGCTCCGGCGCACCATCGAATACTACCGGCCCCGGATGGCCCACTATGTCTAGTCCCGGGCTTCGACCACCCATGCGAATCCTCATCACCGGCGGCGCAGGCTTCATCGGCTCGCATCTCGCCGAGGCCCTCCTGGCCGACGGCCACGAGGTGTTCGTCCTCGACGACCTCTCGACGGGCTGCTTCGACAACATCGCCCACATCAAGGGCCACGATCGCTTCCACTACACGATCGACAGCGTCTTCAACGAGCAGCTGGTGGCGGAGCTCGTGGACCGGGCCTCAGTCGTGTTCCACCTCGCCGCCGCCGTCGGCGTGAAGCTCATCGTCCAGGAGCCGGTGCACACGATCGAGACCAACGTCCACGGCACGGAGGTGATCCTCCGCCACGCGGCGAAGAAGAAGAAACTGGTCTTCATCGCCTCGACCTCCGAGGTGTACGGCAAGAGCACGGACGTCCCGTTCCGGGAGACCGCCGACCTGGTGCTCGGCGCCACGACGCGCCATCGCTGGGCGTACGCGTGCAGCAAGGCGCTCGACGAGTTCCTCGCGCTCGCCCACTGGAAGGAACGTCAGTTGCCCGTGGTCATCGTGCGTTTCTTCAACACGGTGGGGCCCCGCCAGACCGGACAGTACGGCATGGTGGTGCCCACGTTCGTCCGGCAGGCCCTGGCCGGCCAGCCGATCACCGTGTTCGGAGACGGCACCCAGTCCCGCAGCTTCACCTACGTCGGCGATGTCGTCGGCGCCCTGCTGAAGCTGATGGTCGAGCCGAGGGCCATCGGCGAGGTGTTCAACGTCGGGAACACGGAAGAAGTGACCATGCTCGAACTCGCCGGGCGCGTGAAGGCGATCACGGGCAGCGCCTCGCCCATCGTCACCGTCCCGTACGACCAGGCGTACGAGGCCGGGTTCGAGGACATGCCGCGGCGGGTGCCCGATCTGGGCAAGATCGAGCAGCTCATCGGGTACCGGCCGGCCGTGGGGCTCGACGAGATCATCCGGCGCGTCGTCGCCAGCCAGCGGGACGTATAATTGGTCTGAAGGGATATGCCCATGAGGACGTACCTCGTCGCCGTGTGTCTGCTGGCGTCGGCCGGGTCGGTTTCGGCCCAGAATCTCAAGCTGGACTTCCGCGACGGACGGGTGTCCCTCGATGCCGCGGGCGTGCCGGTACGAACTATCCTAGCCGAATGGGCGCGCCTGGGCGGCACCAAGGTCGTCGGCGGTGAGAAGGTCACCGGCGCGCCACTGACCATCCAGCTCGAGAACGTCCCCGAGGCGCAGGCGCTGGAGATCGTGCTGCGCAATGTGGCCGGCTACATGGCGGCGCCACGGCGGGCGGACTCGGCAGGCGCTTCCGCGTACGACCGGATTCTCGTCCTGCCCACCAGCTCGGCCCCTGCCGCCTCCGCCTCCGCGGGCAATCGGGGCGCCAACCCGGCCGCCAACGCCGGGCTGCGTGCCGGCCGACCGTTCGGGCCGCCGGTCCAGAACGCGGACCAGGAGCCAGTGAACGCTCCCGTGGACGAGTCCGACACGGGCGTCAACGAGCCACCGTTCCAGTTCCCGCAGCAGAACCCCTTCCAGGGCGCGGTGGCCCAGCCGGGGCCCTTCGGCACGCCGATGCCGGGCGTGGGGCAGCCGCCGGTCATCCAGTTCGGGCAGGGGCAGGGTACCAGTGGGGTCAGCATCAACCCCACCCCCCAGCAGGCCCAGCCGGTGATGCAGTTCCCCGGCATGCCGGGTGGCTCCCCCAACCCGAGTGGGTTCGGCATCGGCTCCACGGCCCCTGGCGTCATCATCCAGCCGGCGCAGCCGGGGCAGCCTCCTCGCCCGCCCGGCGGGCTGTGACAGAGCGGGACGGCGCCAGCCGCGGAGTTGCGGCGCCACGCTTCCGTCGTGTGCTCGATGGCGGACATCGAACCCTATTCCCCTAACGACCGGCGTGGGCTCGAGCAGCTCTACCGTCGCACCTACGGCCACGAGGCCGTGGACCGGTTGCGTTTCCTGTGGGACTGGGCCCGACGGAACCCGGCCGCCCAGGCCGCTCCCCCGTACTGGGTTGTGCGGGAGGGGCCGACGCTGATCGCAGCGTGCCCACTGACGCCGGTCCGGGTGTCCGTGCTCGGCACCGAGGTGGTCGGCGCCTGGAGCGCCGGGCCGCTGGTGGTGGCCGAGCGCCAGCGACAAGGCCTCGGCGGGGCGCTGCTGCGGGCATGGGATCGCGGCGCGGGCGTGGCCTTTGGCGGAGGCTTCTCGGACGCGACCCGACAGCGCCTGCAGGAGCTGCGCTGGCACAAGCCGGTGCCCCTCGCCTGTCTGGTCAAGCCCCTCAGCCGCCGGGCGCTCCGTCGGCCCACCTGGCCGGTGGCGGTCAACCGCCTGGTGTCGGCGCTGGCGCTCCCCGTCGTCCGCTTCGTGTCACGGCTCCAGCCGCTGCACGAGGAGGTCCAGGCCATCCGGCGCTTCGATTCGGGTATCGATGCCCTGTGGGAGCGCGTGAACGGCACGCTCGCCCTGGCCGTGAGGCGAGACGCCGCGTACCTGAACTGGAAGTTCATGGAACCCCCTCACGTCCGCTACCACGCGGCCGTGCTGCGGCGGGGCGACCAGGTGGCAGGCTATGTCGTCTATCGTCATCTGCGGGAGCCGCAGGGACGCGTGACGCAGATCGTGGACTTCCTGGCCCATCCCTCGGACGCCGCCGCCATGGCCACGTTGGCGGGGTGGGTCGATCGAGAGGCGCGCCTCGAGGACTCGGACAAGATCCGCTGCTACGCCACGCACGCGGAATTCCGGCGGCTCTTGCGCCGCAACGGCTACTTCGTCGTCAAGTCGGAGATCGACGTGGCGGTGAAGGTGAACGCGATCGAGGTGCCCAGGAACTTCTACGAGGCTGGGGACACCTGGCACCTCACGCTGGGTGATGGAGCGCTGGATCACTGAAAGAGAAAAGGAAAAAGGGAAAAGAGAAAAGCCCATGTCACTCGAAACACGGCTGAACGCCGACATCGCGGCGGCGATGAAGGCGAAGGACACCGTCAGGCTCGCGACGTTCCGGATGCTGAAGACGGCCCTCACCAACAAGAGCATCGAAAAGGGCCGCGCGCTCGAGCCGGCGGAGGAGCTTCAGGTGGTGGCCTCGCTCGTCAAGCAGCGGCGGGACTCGATCGAGCAGTTCACGGCGGGCAACCGGCCCGATCTCGCGGAGAAGGAGCGGGCCGAGATCACCGTCCTCGAGACCCTGCAGCCCCCGGCGGCGTCCGATGCGGAGATCACGGCCGCGGTCGAGCAGGCGGTGACGGACACCGGTGCCGCCGGGCCGAAGGACATGGGGAAGGTGATGAAGGCCGTGATGGCGGCCCTCGCCGGCAAGACCGCGGATGGCAAGACGGTGAACGAGGCGGTCCGGGCACGGCTCGCCCGCTGAAGCCCATGCGCCGGGCCGAACCAAACGGCGGGGTGCATCGTCTATCTCTGTGAAAGGCCTAGTCAGCCTCTCACCATCCTCCTAGGGGCTCCAGCCGAGCGGCCGGAGCCTCCTTTTTTGTACGCGTGTTACGCTTTTCGGGCCCGATGCCCGACTCCGCACCACGCCTGGCCCGCTCCGCGGGCGTCATCGGGCTCGCGACCATGACCAGCCGCGTCCTGGGGCTGGTCCGCGAACAGGTGCTCGCGTACTACTTCGGCGCCGGCGATGCCATGGATGCGTTCCGTGTCGCGTTCCGCGTCCCGAACCTGCTGCGCGATCTGTTCGCGGAAGGGGCGATGAGCGCGGCGTTCGTGCCCACCTTCACGGGCTATCTCGCCCGTGACGGACGGGAGCGCGCCTGGCGCCTCGGCAACTCGGTCCTGAACGGGCTGGTGCTGGTCACGCTCGCGCTGGTGGCGCTCGGTTTCGTGTTCGCTCCCGCGCTGGTCCGCCTCTTCGCCGCGGACTTCGCCAGCGTGCCCGGCAAGCTCGAGTTGACCACGCTCCTCGCGCGCATCGTGCTGCCCTTCCTGACGCTCGTGGCGGTGGCGGCGGCGTTCATGGGGATGTTGAACGCGCTGGGCCATTTCTTCCTGCCGGCGGTCTCGCCCGCGACGTTCAACCTGGCGAGCGTGGTGCTCGTGGTTGCGCTTGTGCCGATGTCCGGGTCCCTGGGTGTGGATCCCATCCTCATCGTGGCCATCGGCACCATCGTCGGCGGCCTCGCGCAGGTGCTGATCCAGTGGCCGCCACTCCGGCACGAAGGCTTCCGCTACGCGCCGCGGATCGACCTGCACGACGAGGGCCTCCGCCGCGTGCTCCTGCTGATGGGCCCCGGCACGGTGGGCATGGCCGCCACGCAGATCAACGTGTTCGTGAACACCGTGCTGGCGACCGGCCAGGGCACCGGCGCGGTGTCGTGGCTGGACTACGCGTTCCGGCTGATGTACCTGCCGATCGGGTTGTTCGGCGTGTCGGTGGCCACGGCGTCCACGCCGGCCATCTCGCGGCTGGTGGCGGGGCAGCAACTGGGCCAGGTGCGCGCCACGATTGCGCACGCCATCTCGCTCATGATGCTGCTGAACGTGCCGGCCACGCTGGGCCTGATCGTGCTGGCGGAGCCCATCGTGCGCGTGATCTTCGAGCACGGCAGCTTCACGGCCGCCGATACCGCGGCCACCGCATCGGCGCTGCGCTGCTACGCGCTCGGCCTGCTCGGCTACTCCGTGGTGCGCATCGTGTCACCCGCGTTCTACGCGCTCGGGCGGAGCCGGACGCCCGTGATGGTGAGCGCGGGGTCGGTGCTCGTCAACGTCGCGCTGAACCTTGCGCTGGTGCAGGTGCTGGGCTACCGGGGGCTGGCACTGGGAACGGCGATCACGGCGCTCCTCAACGCCGCCACGCAGCTGTTCCTGCTCGGCCGCGAGATCGACGGCATCGAGGGGGCCACGATTGCGAAGAGCTTCGGCCGGATCGCGCTGGCGTCGCTCGCCATGGCCGCGGCGGCGGCCGGTGCCGACTGGCTCCTCCTCCGCTGGCTGCCGGGGGACGCCCTGGTGCTGCAGGCCGTCCGGCTGGCCTGGAGCATCGGGCTCGCGCTGGTTGCGCTCGTCGCCGCGGCCTGGGCGCTGCGCATTCCCGAGCTGGCGGAAGCGCGGGCGATCGTCGAGCGCCGGCTGGGGAGGCGCGAGCGGTGAGTGCGCGCGGCTGGCTCGGTCTCGACGTGCGGATCTGGAAGGTCGCGTCCACGCACCTGGTGGTGGACGCGTACACCAACATGTACGCGCCGCTGCTGCCGCTGCTCATCCCGCACCTGAACCTGTCGCTGGCGACCGCGGGCACGCTGGCGATGTGTTTCCAGATGGCCAACTCGGTCTCGCAACTGGGGTTCGGGGCGCTGGCGGATCGTTGGCGGCCGCGCGCGCTCATCCTGGGCGGTCCGTTGGTGTCCGTTGTCATCCTGAGCTTCATCGGCCTGTCCTCGTCCGCGTTGATGCTGGGCGCAATCCTGGTGCTGGGCGGGCTGGGCGGCGCGGCCTTCCATCCGCCGGCGGCGGCGCTGGTCTATCGCATCGCGGATCACCGCAAGGGCCTGGCGATGTCGGCGCACATCTCCGGGGGATCGCTGGGCTTCGCGCTGGCTCCCCTGGTGTTCGTGCCGGTCATTGCACGGATGGGGCTTGCGTGGTCTCCCGTCATCATGCTGCCCGGGCTGCTGGCGCTCGCGTGGACGCTCAGGCAGGTGCCACCGATGGCGCGGCCGCCCGCCCACGAACGCTCGAGCCTGGCCTCGCTGAGGCCCGCGGCCCTGCCCCTCACGCTGGTGTACTTCACGGTCGTCCTGCGCACCGCCGCGTCGTACGGCTTCATGACCTTTGCGCCGACGCTGCTCACGAGGCGCGGCCTGAGCATCGACGCCGCCAGCTCGGCGGTCTTCCTGTACCTGCTCACCAGCGGCATCGGTGGCTTCTTCGGCGGGCCGCTGGCGGACCGCTTCGGCGCCCGCCGCGTGATGGTGGCGACGCTGGTCGCGGCGGTGCCGTTCCTGGCCCTGGCGCCCGTATTGTCGCCGTGGGGCTTCACCGCGATGCTGGCCATCGGCGGGCTGCTGCTGCAGAGCACGCTGCCCGTGAGCGTGACCTACGCGCAGTCGATCACCACGGCCGGGGCCGCGACCGTGTCGTCGCTGATGATGGGCTTCGCGTGGGGCATGGGCAGCCTGGCCGTCCCGCTGATCGGCCTGTCGGCGGACCGTTTCGGCATCAACGCCACCCTGGTCGGGCTGGCCGCCGTACCGCTGTTGGCGGCCGCGCTGGCGGCCGCGCTTCCGGATCGGACGAGCTGACCGCCCGTCCCGGGCCTGAGCCAACGGGCGCTTCCGCCATCCATCCGGGTCGCCGGCACGCGGGGCCGAGGCGCGGCGGGAGCGCCCGAAGCACACCGGGACTTCAGTCGCGGCGTCGTAGTACGATCCCCCCGTGGCGCGCTACGGATCGTCGTACTCCTACCAGCTCGGGCCCGGTCCCCTCGGCCCGGCCGTCAAGGTGCTGCTGATCACCAACGTCGTGGCCTGGCTGCTCAACCTGATCGTGCCGGCCATGACGCTGCGCCTCGGGCTGTCGCCGCAGGACGTCTTCACGGGCTTCGCCTTCTGGCAGCCCTTCACGTACATGTTCCTGCACGACACGCGGGGCTTCAGCCACATCCTCTTCAACATGCTCGCGCTCTGGATGTTCGGCACGGAGCTCGAGCGGACCTGGGGCACGCGCTTCTTCATGAAGTACTACCTCGTCACCGGCGTCGGCGCCGCGGTGACGACGCTGCTGCTCGCCCTGGTGTCCGACGGCGTGTACTACTCGCTGACCGTGGGCGCGTCGGGCGCCATCTACGGCCTGCTGCTCGCCTGGGCGATGTACTTCCCGAACCGCACCATCTACTTCTATTTCCTCTTCCCCATCCCGGCGCGCGTGTTCGTCATCATCGTCGGCGCCATTGCCTTCCTGTCCTCGCTCGGCGGTCCCGGCGGCGGCATCGCGCACATCGCGCACCTGGGCGGGCTGGTGGTGGGATACCTCTACCTGAAATCGCTTCGCGTCCGGCCGATGGACGAGCTGCGGTACCGGTGGCTCCGCTGGCGGATGGGCCGGGCCCGCAGCCGCTTCGACGTCTACACGGGCGGGAAGTCAGACGAGGACGACTGGAAGCGGGAGTGGAAGAAGCACATCCACTAGGACAGGAAATAGGAGGTAGGAGGTAGGAGGTAGGAGGTAGGAGGTAGGAGATCGGACAGGGTCCGAGGCACGAGGTCAACACCCCAGACCCCAGGACCCCAAGACCTCAAGACCTCAGATCCACCGCCGGTACCGCGCGCTCGGCGTCGCTCGTGATCTCGAACAGCTCGGCGCGCTTGAAGCCGGCGAGGGCCGCGATGATGTTGGCCGGCACCACCTCGGTGGCAGTGTTGTATTTCGTGGCGACGTCGTTGTACGCGCGTCGCGCCGCGCCGATCGCGTTCTCCGTACCGGCCAGTTCGTCCTGCAGGGCACGCACGTTCTGGTTGGCCGTCAGCTGCGGGTAGCTCTCCGCGAGGGCGAAGAGCCTGCCGAGCGCGGTGGAGAGTTCCCCCTCCTTGCGGCTCGCGTCGGCCGGGCCGCTGTTGGTGAGTGCGCGGGTGCGCGCGGCCACGACGGCCTCCAGCGTGCCCCGTTCGAAGTCCATCGCGCCGCGGACCGCGCTGACCAGGTTGGGCACCAGATCGTGCCGCCGCTTCAGCTGCACGTCGATCTGCTTCCACCCGTTGGTCACCTGGTTCCGGAGGCCGACCAGCCTGTTGTACCCACCGATCGCCCACACGGCGATCAGCACGAGGACGCCAATCGTGATCAGTACGCTCACGCCCGCTCCGTCACGGGGACGGTTCCCGTCTCCGGTTGTCACGGGCTCGTGACGTTCGGAGACGGGGACGGTCTCCTGTCATTTGTTGTGAAAGTACGTATCGGTGCCGTCCAGCCAGTCCTGTCGGATCGGGCTGAACATGTCCATCTCGAAGGTGTCGTCGAGGGCCTCCGCCTGGTGCGGCACCCAGGAAGGAATGTGCAACACCTCGCCTTCACGCACCGTGATTTCCTCACCGTTGATGAGGAACCTGAGCGCGCCCTGGAACACGTAGGTCATCTGCTCACTCTCGTGCGAGTGCATGGGGACGATGGCCCCGCGCTTGAGGTGGATGTGCGCGATCATCTCGCGCTCCCCGGTGATCAGTTTCCGGGAGATCATCTCGGTGACTTTCTCGAGCGCGATCTCGTCCCAGCGATGGAGGCGAACGGCGGGTGAATTCATGCGTTTTCCGTGTGGATTGGCGCGGATTCTAGCACAGACCCGGATGGTATAATTTTGCGGTCATGAAGGCTTCCACGCTGGCGCCCGCCGCCGACTCCAGAGCCACGAGCCAGCGCGGGCCGCGCGACTGGGACGGACTGACCCGCGACGATCTGGTGCGTGCGTACCGCACCATGCTGCTGTCGCGCCGGCTCGACGACAAGGAGATTCAGCTCAAGAACCAGAGCCGCATCTTCTTCCAGATCAGCGGCGCGGGCCACGAGGCCGTGGCGGTGGCGGCCGGCATGCACCTGCGGGCGGGCCACGACTGGTTCTACCCGTACTACCGGGATCGCGGGCTGTGCCTGCAGATCGGCATGACCCCGCTCGAGATGCTGCTCGGCGCGGTCGGCGCCAAGGACGATCCGAACTCGGGCGGGCGGCAGATGCCATCGCACTGGGGGCATCGGTCGCTCAACATCCCCTCGCAGAGCAGCCCGACCGGCACGCAGGCGCTGAACGCTGTGGGGTGCGCCGAGGCCGGCCTGATCTACCAGCGCGTGGCCAGCATCCCGGATCGCGAGCACCGCTTCAGGGCCGACGAAGTGGTCTACATGTCGATCGGCGACGGCGCCACGAGCGAAGGGGAGTTCTGGGAATCGCTCAATACGGCCTGCTCGCGCCCGGCGCCGGTGCTGTTCGTCGTCCAGGACAACGGCTACGCCATCTCGGTGCCCGTCGAAGTGCAGACGCCCGGCGGCGACGTGTCGAAGCTGGTCGCATCGTTCCCGAACCTCGAGGTGATCCGCTGCGACGGCACGGACTTCCTCGACAGCTACCGCGCGATGGGCAGGGCGGTCGACCACATCCGGCGCGAGCGCCGGCCCGCGTTCGTGCACGCGAAGGTGACGCGCCCCTACTCGCACTCCCTCTCGGACGACGAGCGGCTGTACAAGACGCCGGAGGAGCGCGAGGCCGAGGCAAAGCGGGATCCGCTCGTACGCATGCGCGCCTTCCTGCTCGCGGAGAAGCTCGCCACCGAGGCCGACCTCGACGGGATCCTCAGCGACGTGGATCGCGAGATTCTCGACGCCACGGACAGGGCGCTTGCCGCGCCGAAGCCGGATCCCGCGACGGCGGACTGGTACGTCTACTCACCGGACGTGGACCCGACGTCCGCGGCCTTCGAGACACCGGAAGTCCCCACCGGCAAGCCGGACACGATGGTCGCTGCCATCAACCGCACGCTCAAGGACGAGATGGCGGCCAACCCGCGCATCGTCGTCTTCGGCGAGGACGTGGCGGACGCCAGCCGCGAGACCGCGCTCGGCAAGGTGCCGGGCAAGGGCGGTGTCTTCAAGGTCACCCATGGCCTGCAGCGCGCCTACGGCAGCGATCGCGTCTTCAACTCGCCGCTCGCCGAGGCCAACATCATCGGCCGGGCCGTGGGGATGGCCACGCGCGGGCTCAAGCCCGTGGTGGAGATCCAGTTCTTCGACTACATCTGGCCCGCGATGATGCAGCTGCGTGACGAGATGTCGATGCTGCGCTACCGCTCCAGCAACAACTTCTCGTGCCCGATGGTGGTGCGCGTCCCGATTGGCGGCTACATCACCGGCGCGCCGTACCACAGCCAGTCGGGCGTGAGCATCTTCGCCCACTGCCCGGGCATCCGCATTGCCTTCCCGTCCAATGCGGTCGATGCCGCCGGCCTGCTGCGCACCGCCATCCGGTGCGACGACCCGGTGATGTTCCTCGAGCACAAGCACCTGTACCGGCAGACGTACAACAAGGGTGAGTATCCCGGGGACGGTTTCATGATCCCCTTCGGCAAGGGCTCGCTGCGCCGCGACGGCACGGATGTGGTCGTCCTCACCTGGGGCGCGCTGGTGCAGCGTTCGCTGCTGGCCGCCCAGCAGGCCGAGAAGGAAGGCATCAGCGCCGCGGTGTTCGACCTGCGGACGATCATGCCCTACGACTGGGAGGGCATGGCCACGCTCGTGAAGCAGATCAACCGCGTGGTGATCGCACACGAGGACACCCTCACGTGCGGCTTCGGTGCGGAGATCGCCGCGCGCATTTCGGACGAGCTGTTCGGCGAGCTCGACGCGCCGATCCGACGCGTCGCCGCGATGGACTGCCCCGTTGCGTACGCGCCGGACCTCGAGAAGGCCATCCTGCCGCAGTCGGCGGATGTCCTGAAGGCGATCAAGGACACGGCGGCCTACTGAAGAAGGCACAAGGCGGAAGGCAGAAAAGGGCACACGCTACATGTCGGGCCGGGTGTCTGCGTTGCTTGCTGCCCTGTGCCTTCTGCCGCTGTCCGCGCAAGACCTCACGTCCCCCGGGCGCGTGGACGAGCTCCGCAGCATCAGCGCCCTGCCGCCGGACATCGTCGGCCGCTTTCGCGAGCCCCTGGGCTTCGCGCTGGTGCCGGGCGGTCCCTATTACGTGTTCGACCGGCGGGGTCACTCCGTGCACACGGTCGACGAGCCGGGCACGACCTTCCGCACCCTCGTGAAGATCGGCGGCGAAGAGGGCCGCCTGCTGGATCCGACCGCGTTCGACGTGGCGGGCGACGGGTCCTTCGCAGTGGCGGACGCGCCCGGCGGACGCGAGCGCGTCCAGGTGTTCGGGCCCGCGGGCATCCGCACGGGCGGGTTCACACGGGCCGGCCGCACCGCCGCGCGTGTCGCGCTGGGATCCCTCGTGCTGAGTGGCGTCGGCAGCCTCGTCTATACCGGCACGTCCGTGGTACTGAGCGAGCCGGATACCGGCTGGCTGCTCACGGAGTACACCACGCTCGGCGCCCCCATCCGCAGCATGGGCCGGCTGCGCGCCACCGGCCAGGAGGCGGACCCCGAGGTGCACCTGGCGCTCAACGCCGGGCTCGCGCTACCGGAACCGTCGGGCGGGTTCTTCTTCGTCTTCCTGGCCGGTACGCCGGCGTTCCGCAAGTACAGCGCGAACGGTGATCTGGTATTCGAGCGCGTGATTCAGGGGCGCGAGCTCGACGACGTGCTGGCCGTGATGCCGCAGCGCTGGCCGCGACGGACAGTCGGCGATCGCGAGCTGCCTCTGGTCCCGCCCGTGGTGAGGACCGCCGCGGTCGATCCGCAGGGCCGCCTGTGGGTCTCGTTCGTTCTGCCCTACACCTACGTCTACGACACGGGCGGCGAGAAGGTGCGGACCGTGCAGTTCCGCGCAGCCGGGGTCCTGGCACCGTCGAGCCTGCGATTCGCCGGCATCAACCGCGTGCTGGTCACACCGGGCTGCTATGTGTTCGCCTACTGATTGATAGAATCGTGAGGTTGAGCTTGATGAAGGCCCGGCTCTGCCTCTCGATCCTCGTCGTGCTGGCCGCGGCGTGCGGCAGCGACTCGTCTCCGACCTCGCCGAGCAGGCCCGAGCCGATCCCCGGGCCCACCATCACGTGCCCAGCCAACGTCTCGGCCACCACCACGGGGACCACGGCCACGGTCGCCTATACCGCGCCGACGGTCTCCGGCGGGCAGGCGCCGGTGACGGTGGCGTGCACGCCCGCCTCGGGATCGGCGTTTCCGTTGGGAACCACGAACGTCAGCTGCACGGCCACTGACGCCGGCAGTCGGCAGGCCACCTGCGGCTTCACCGTCAACGTCGCCCGGATCCCGACGCTGCAGCGAACCAGCTTCCTGGCGTTCGGCGACAGCACCACGGCCGGGGAGGTCTCGGCGCCGACGGCTGGCGGACTCGACGCCCAGGGGTTTCCCTCGTTCAAGCTGGTCGTGGTCCCCACAGCCTCGTATCCCACACAGCTCCTGGCGCTGCTGCGCAATCGTTACCTCACGCAGCAGTCGGCCCTCGTGGTGACCAATGCCGGCGTGCCCGGTGAACGCGCCGCCCAGGGCGCGCAGCGGTTCCCGGGCGTCATGTCACAAGTCCGACCGGAGGTGGTCCTGCTGCTCGAGGGCTACAACGACCTCTCGCTGCTGGGATCGGCGGGGATCAGCGTGGCCGCAACCGCGATCGAGAGCATGGCCAGGGACGCGCGCGGACGGGGGGCGCGCGTGTTCATCGCCAGCCTGACGCCGCCGCGCAGCGGCGGCCGCAACACGCTGCCGGCCGACCAGGTCACCGGCCTCAACACGCGGCTCCGTTCCATTGCCGCAGGTGAGAACGCCGTCTTCGTTGATTTGTACCAGGCCCTCCTGAGCAACGTCACCATCTACATCGGCGTCGATGGCCTGCACCCGACCGAGGTCGGCTACCAGAAGATGGCCGAGACGTTCTTCACCGCCATCCAGTCCACGCTCGAGACCCCGTAGCCGGGCGGTGCGAGAATGGTGCCCGATGGGCGCCGAGCTGGTACGGGCCTCAGGCCTGTCGCGCGTCTTCGATGCGCGGCTGGCGGTGGACGATCTCTCCCTGACGGTGCACGCTGGTGAGGTCCTGGCCCTGCTCGGGCCCAATGGGGCCGGCAAGACGACGACGTTCCGGATGCTGGCTGGGCTGCTGCTGCCCACGCGGGGGTCGGTCACGGTGGCCGGCGAGGTGCTCGGCCCTGAGGCGGCCGCCCGGGTCCGGCGCCGCGTGGGACTGCTGACCGAAGCGCCAGGGCTCTGGGAACGTCTCACCGTCCGCGCCAACCTGCACACCTACGCCCGGTTGCATGCCGTGCCCGATCCCGCCGCGCGGGTTGCCCGGCTGATGGACGCCGTGGGCATCGCGGACCGGGCCGACGACCGGTCTGGGGCGCTCTCGAAGGGGCTGAAGCAACGAGTCGCCATCGCGCGCGCCCTCGTGCACGAACCGCCGGTGGTGCTGCTCGACGAGCCGACGGCGGGGCTCGATCCCGCCAGCGCGAGGCACGTGCGGGATCTGGTGTACGGGATCCGCGCCGACGGCCGCGCGGTCCTGGTGTCCACGCACAACCTGGCCGAGGCCGAGGAGCTGGCGGACCGCATCGCGGTGATGAACACGCGCCTGCTCGCGTGCGACACACCGCGTGCGCTGCGCCAGCGGCGGCAGGATCCCTCCGTGGTGCTGGAGATCGAAGGCGGAGCCAGCCCATGGGCCGGCACGCTCGCGGAGGCTGGCGCCGCCGTGCGGCACTTCGACGGCGAGCGGGTGCTGCTCGACCTGCGCCCCGGCACCGCCGTGCCCGATCTTGTGGCATCGCTCGTCCGCGCGGGCGCACGGATCCGATACGTGGCCCCGCAGGAACGTTCGCTCGAGGACGCGTACCTCGCGCTGGTGCAACCCGATGCGTGACGCCTGGCAGCGCATCGTCATCCTCGCGCGGAAGGACGCCGACGAGGTGCTGCGTCAACCGGGGCTGATCCTGCCGGCGCTGGCGATGGTGGTGGGCCTGTCGGCCCCTGGCCTGTTCCTGCTGCTCGTCGCTCCTGCGATGCTGGGGGAGCCCCTGGCCGATCCGGACGTGGTCGCGGCGGCCGAGGCGGCCGCGGCACAGCTTCCCGGCATCGGACGGCTGACGCGCGAGGGCCAGGCGCAGGCGCTCATCCTCCAGCAGTTCCTGATGTTCGGGCTGCTCGTGCCCGTGCTGGGATCGCTGTCCCTCGCCGCTCAGGGCATCATCGGCGAGAAGCAAGCCCGCTCGCTCGAGCCATTGCTCACGACCCCGCTGACCGTGTCGGAGCTGCTGCTGGGCAAGGTGCTCACGCCGTTCGTGCTGTCGATGCTGCTGCTCGCGACGACGTATCTGCTGTATCTCGCGTGCATGCTCGCCTGGGGCGAGCCCGGCGTTTGGCGGACGCTCTTCTGGTCGCGGACGCTGCTCCTCTACCTGCTGCTCGGTCCACTCATCTCGCTGGTGTCGCTTCTCACGGCCGCGATCGTCTCCTCGCGCGTGAACGACGCGAGGACCGCCCAGCAGCTCGGCGGGTTCCTGGCGCTGCCGGTCACCGCGATCTTCGTCGCCCAGCTGGCGGGCCAGTTCCTGATTGGCGAGGGCGCCCTTTTGGCGACGGCCGCCATCCTGGTGTGTGCGAACATCCTCCTCGTCTGGATGGGTGTCCGGGTGTTTCAGCGGGAAACGATTCTCACGAGGTGGAAGTGATGGCAACGGCCGCGCGCGCGCATGGTGGTGTTCACTCGGTGCTGGAGGAGGATCAGCCCTGCATCTTCATCGACTCGTGCATGCAGATGTGGCCGGACGCCGACTTCCCGAACGCGCACCGGCACGGGGTGACGGCGTATGGCGTCACGGCCTTCGAGCCCAACGATCCGTTCGATCTCGCGCTGGAACAGCTGATGTTCTGGCACCTGGTCGCGCGGCGGCACCCGAACCTCCTGGTGGCCCAGGCCGCGGCAGACATCCGCGCGGCCAGGCGCGACGGGCGCGCAGCCCTCGTGCTCTTCGCGCAGGGCGGGGACTTCATCGATCGCCGGCTGCACCGCATCGAGGCGTTCTACCGGCTCGGGCTGCGCGTGATGATCCCGGCCTACAACCGCACGAACACCATCTGTGACGGGATCCTCGATCGCACGGACGGCGGCCTCTCCCGCTTCGGCGGCCGCGTGGTCGAGGAGTGCAACCGGCTCGGCCTCGTGCTCGACTGCACGCATGTCGGCAGGCGCTCGACGCTCGACATCATCGAGGCGAGCACCGCGCCGGTCATCTTCAGCCACTCGAACCCCAGGGCCCTCAACGACAACCCGCGCAACATCGATGACGATCAGATCAGGGCCTGCGTGGCGAAGGGCGGCATCATCGGCACGGTGCCGTGGGGACCGCTGGTGATGCCCCCGGGCGCCACGTCGCGGCCGACCCTGGAGATGTTCCTGGCGGTGATCGACTACGTGGCCCAGCTCACGGGCAGCGCGCGGCACATCGGCATCGGCACGGACATGTCGCTCGGGACCTACCCGCACCACGCCACCGACCCGTGGGGCGACGCCGCCTATCCGAACCCGTCCGCCGAGTACGGTCGCGTGGTCACGCCCGACGTCCGATCCGAGAAGCGCATGGTGGAGGGCTTCGACGACTACCCGCAGGTGGTGGACGTGGCGGGCCGGCTGCTGCAGCGCGGCTACACCGACGACGACGTGCGCGGGATCCTGGGCGAGAACTACCTGCGGTTGTTCGAGCACACCTGGCGGTGAAAGGCGCCGGCGCGTTGCGCGTCAGCACGCAATCCGAGAGGCCGAGGACGCGATTTCGAGCGCCGTCTCGCGGAGGGCCGGCCCGCCGCCCTGACGCCACGCCACCGTCATGGCACGGCATTACTTCCGCCCGTAGGCGCCGCCCGTCGCGAGGCGGTCGAAGTGACTGTAGGCGGCGGCCGTCATCTCGCGGATGACCCGACCGCCGTCATTGTCATCCTTCAGGTACGTCGTCATCACGGCGATCGAGAAGGGGCGGCCCTCCACGGCCACGACGCCTGCCTCCGTGCGCACGCCGTCCAGGCTGCCGGTCTTCGCGTAGACGGGCACGCGCGCGGGCACGCCCTGGCGGATGGAGCCGGACACCAGCTTCAGCATGCCAAGCGCCGCGTCCCGGCTGGCGGGCGTCAGCCCCTCGCCCCGCCAGAGCAGCTCCGCCACCTTTGCCAGCGACTGCGGGCTCGCGACGTTCTCGTCGCCGCGCTTCACGGCCGCTGCATCCATCATCAACCGCCGCAGCCGGATGTCCCCGAGGCCCAGCCCTGCCATGCGCAGGTTCACCTTGTCCATCCCCACCGCCTGGATCACGATGTTGGTGGACGAGTTGTCGCTGACCATGATCATCAGCGTCGCGTGGTCGCGCAGCGACAGCGACGGCGAGCCGAGGTACTGCAGCACGCCGCTGCCGCCGACCAGCTGCCCCCGGTTGACGGGCGCCGGGGTATCCAGGGTGAGCGTGCCGGCATCGGTCTGCTTCAGCATCTCGTACAGCACCGACAGCTTGATGGCGGACGCCGTCGGAAACGGTTCCCGTTCGAGCCGCGCAGCCACTCGTTCCCCCGTCGTCAGGTCGGTCACGATGTAGCCGACGACGCCGTCGAGGCCGGAGGCGCTGCGATCGAGCGATCGCACGAGCTGTGCGGCCAGGTCTGCCTGAAGGGGCCCCGACGGAGGCGAGGCGGGTGAGGGCGCCTGCGCATCCGCGCGTGATGTGCCGGCGCACAGGCCGAAGACGAGGGTGACAAGCGCGACGAATGGCCGCATGGCGCGCGGATTATATCCGGTTGGCGGCCCCGGGGCTTGGCGCGATAATCGAGGCGCCGCACCCAGGGGGCGGCCTGCATGACCACACTCCGCCGGTCCTCGATCCACCGATTCGTCCCCGCCACCCTCATCGCCTGTCTCGCCGCCGCCTCGTGGCTGTCGGCCCAGCAGGGCGGCCTGTCACCAGCCGAACAGCAGCGGCGGCGCGACCTCGAGGCTGAGCTGCAGTCCATCGCGGTCGTGGAGCGCAAGGTGATGATCCCGATGCGGGACGGCGTCCGCCTGGCCACGGACATCTACCGTCCGAAGGACGCGACCGGCCCGGTGCCCATCGTGTTTTCGAAGACGCCCTACAACTTCAACTACTGGGACGTCCGGAACCGCGTGCCCGCGGACATGTCGACGCCGCTGGCGACGGTGAAGCGCGGCTACGCCTACGTCGTGCAGAACGAGCGCGGGCATTTCTTCTCCGAGGGGAACTACGACATCCTCGGCGCGCCCATCACCGATGGCTACGACGCCATCGACTGGCTGACGCGGCAGTCGTGGTCGAACGGCAAGGTGGGCACGACGGGCTGTTCGTCCACGGCGGAGTGGCAGCCGGCCGTGGCTTCCCTCGGGCATCCCGGCTTCGCGGCGATGAACGTGCAGGGCTTCGGCGCCGGCGTGGGCCGCGTGGGCCCCTACTTCGAACAGGGCAACTGGTATCGCGGGGGCGCCATCCAGATGCTGTTCATCGCGTGGCTCTACGGCGAGCAGAACCAGGTGCGGCCGCAGTTCTCCATGGAGACGAGCCGCGAAGATCTGGTTGCCGCCTCCCGCCTCTTCGACCTCGCGCCACAGATGCCGCCGGTCGACTGGGGCAAGGCGCTGTGGCACCTCCCCGTGCAGGACATCATGAAGGAGGCCGAGGGCCCGCGCGGCATCTTCGCCGACAAGATGGCGGTGCCCACGGGCGGGGCGATGGTCCGGCGCGCGCCCAACGACCCGGCCTGGTACAGGGGCGGCCTGTGGCACGACAACATGCCCCTGAACGTGCCGGGCCTGTGGTTCATGTCGTGGTACGACGTCTCGGTGGGCCCGAACCTCGAGATGTTCAACCACGTCCGGAAGACCGCGAAGCCGGACGTCGCCAACCAGCAGTGGGCCATCATCGCGCCCGTGGCGCATTGCGCCTTCACGCGCGCCACGGCGGACACGGTCGTCGGCGAGCGGAGCATGGGTGACGCCCGGCTCGACTACAACGAGATCGTCTACGGCTTTTTCGACAAGTTCCTGAAAGGTGACGGCAAGACCCGCCTCGACACGCTGCCGAAGGTCACCTATTTCACGATGGGCAGCAACAAGTGGCAGACCTCCGAGACGTGGCCGCCAGCCGGCGCGCAGCCCCGCACGTTCTACCTGTCGAGCGGCGGCCGCGCGAACTCACTGTATGGAGACGGAGTCCTGACCGCTGCGGCGCCCGCCGCCGACACACCGGACACGTTCGTGTACGACCCGCTCAACCCTGTCGTGTCCTACGGCGGCAACGTCTGCTGCACGGGAAACGCCATCACGGCCGGCTCGTTCGACCAGCGGCGCATGGAAGCACGTTCCGACGTGCTCGTCTACACCTCCGAGCCCTTCAAGGAGGGCACCGAGGTGAGCGGTCCCATCACGCCCACGCTGTACGTCTCCTCCGACGCGAAGGACACGGACTTCACGGTGAAGGTGCTCGACGTCTACCCCGATGGCCGCGCGTACAACCTTGACGAGTCCATCCAGCGCATGCGCTACCGCGAGGGCTACGAGAAGCCGCCGGTCTGGATGGAGAAGGACAGGGTCTACAAAGTGACTCTGCAGCCGCTCACCACGAGCAACTACTTCGCACCCGGACACCGGCTCCGGATCGAGGTGTCGAGCAGCAACTTCCCGCGGTTCGATCGCAACCTGAACACGGGCGGGAACAACTACGACGAGAGCACGCCGGTGGTGGCGCGCAACGTCGTGCACCACTCGACGCAGTACCCCTCGAGCATCACGGTGACGATCGTCCCCCGATATTGATGCGGTACTGGTCGGTGACCGACACGGGGGACGTGGTCATCCCACCCGCCGTCGGCGACGCCTTGCGGAGCACCTCCGCAAGCTCGGCGGCCGACTTGAAGAGACCGGGCGACCCCGGAGGAGGCGCAGCTGGCGGCGGCGCAGGAGCCTGCCCGCTGGTTCTCGCGACGGCGATCATCACCGCCACCAGGCAGACGCCCCGCGACACCTTCGTCGCGATCAATGCGCGTACTCCTTCAGGTGCTCGCGCAGCAGGTCGCGGCCAAAGTCACCCTGGAAGTCGCGCCATACCGCGTGGATGTGATTGCCGTCGTTCTGCGTGTTGTCGTACTCGATCAGGAACGTCGGCCCCTGAACGCGGTAGTAGTGCTTCGCGCCCTTCTCCAGCGGGCCGGCCCAGGCGAAGGTGATCTTCTCCATCCCGGCGCCCTTCACCTTCGCCATCCGATCCGTCGCGAGGTCGTCCGCCATCATGGACGTGTAGGCCTCGATCAGCCGCGTGAGCGCCGTCCGCTGCTCAGCGGTCATCTCCGCGGCCGCAAGGCCGGCCGGCGCGAGCGGTGTGATGTCGTTCCGATTCATGGTGAGGATGTCGCCCGGCGCGACCGGGTCGTAGGTCGCGGTCTTCCGGCGTCCCTCGTCGAGGGCCATCACCATCGCCCGGCCCAGATCCTCGAGCGGCGCGAGCACGCGCTTCCCCTTCTCCGGGCCCTCACGCACCTCGGCGGGGTTCGAGCCCGTGAACGTCGGCGACGTCGCCACGGCCTTGCCGCCCGCGATGGTGAAATGCAGCGACAGGTGATGCCCCTCCACGCGCCAGCCCCAGGCGTCCTTCGCCCCGGGCGTGCCGTAGATGGTGAACTGGTAGTCCACCGGATCGCGCGCGAACCGGCCGCCCTTCTCCATCCCGCGTAGCACGTTCTCGAGCTCGATGATGGCCGATGCCGTGACGTAGCCGCGCTGGCTGAGCCCGGACTTCAGCAGGTCGTGCGCCCGTGCGCGTTGGGCTTCGGTCATCGCGCGGAACGCCAGACCCTTGCGCGGGAACATCTCGTTGGGGATGAAATGCCAGCGGAGGCGTTCGTCCGACGCCACGGGGAACGAGGCCTGCTGCCGCTGCTCGGGCGTGAGCGACGCGAGAAAGGCGTCGCCGGCCTGCGCCATGGCCGCGATGGACCGCTCGGCCGCGATCATCTGGCCAATCGGCAGACACGCAAGGATTCCGACGGCCACCAGGATACGCAGGGCTGTGGTCGACGACATGAGGGGACCTCCTTCCTACTTCCTATTTCCTCGTCCTCGGCACCGTTTCCATCAACACCGCAATCGCCTTGCGCAGCGCACGGCCGCCGGGACCGGCGCCCTTGTAGTGTCCGAGGCGGACGACCACGAGGTCGTGCGACGGCACGATCAGCGTCGTCTGGCCGCCGACACCGCTCATGTAGTACGCGTCGGTTGGCACCGGAAACGACGACTCGCCGTTCAGCCAGAAGAAGCCGCCGTAGATGGGCCGCTTATCCGCCTCCCAGGCGGGCGCGAGCGTGCTGACGAACGTGACGAAACCCTCCGGCAGGATGCGCTCGCCATTCCAGACGCCGTCCTGCAGGTAGAGGTTCGCGAGGCGTGCCCAGTCGCGGCCGGCGCCCAGCTCGTACCCCTGGGTCAGGAAGTTCCCGTACGGATCCGTCTCCAGCACCATGTTGCGGATCCCGATCTTGTCGAGCAGCGCCTTCTGTGGGAACGCGTGATAGGGCTCCTTCTTCTTCTCGAGCGCGAGTCGGATCAGGTAGTTGATGAGCACCGGATCGGTGTTGCGATACCGGCCCACGGTATTCGGCGGCCACTGCAGCGGACGCGTCGCCGCGTACTGGAACGAGTCGATCGTGGCCGTGTAGAGGTAGAGGTGATCCGGGTAGGTGCCCCTGGGGTCGAAGTCCGGGTCCTGCGGCGCCGTGATCCGCAGGCCGCTCGACATGCGCAGGATGTCCGCAATGCGGATCTTCGCCCGCTCGTCGCCAGGGGCCTGCCACTCAGGGATCGGCGCGGGCTGCCAGAGGTCGTAGTCGCCCCGCTTGAGGAGGACACCCATCAGCGTGGCGCTGAGGCTCTTGCCCATCGACCAGCTCTCGAGCGGCGTCCGCGGGGTGATGTTCGGCCCGTAGCGCTCGGCGATGATGCGGCCCTTCCATGTCACGACGAACGCCGCCGTGAACCCCTCCGGGTCGAACGCGATGTCGGTGGCCTGCGTCAACCTGTTCTGGTCGAGCTCGGCCGGCAGCGGTGTCGCCGGCAGACGGTCACCCATCGGCCAATCCTGGGTGGCCGGATCGGGCAGCGTGCTCGTCACCGCCACCGGCGTGTAGAAGACGTCCTTCTGGCCGATCGGCAGCGCCACGCAGCCCTGGCTGCCCAGGAACTTCGCCGTGCGGACGACGCCGTTCGGCATCGTGATGTGGACGGCCTTGTTCGCACGGTCGATGACAGGCTTGCTGACCTTCGACCGCGCCTCGTAGGGCCCCGTGAAGTAGCCGACGTGCTCCTGTGCGAAGTCGGGATCGAGCCCGGTGATGAACACCGCGGAGCACATCACCTTCGCGTAGCCGGAGGTGTAGTGCTCCAGCGGGTCGCCCGGCGGTGGCACGTAGGGCGTGTTCAACTCGAGCGATTTCGCCCGGTCCAGGACGAACGTCCGCGCGACGTCCTGCTGGGTGGTCTGCGCGGCCGGGGCCACCGCCGCCGCAGACACCATCCCGACTGCGATCCACGCCTTCATGCACCGCCTCCAACGGCGGATTCTACACGGAGAGGCGTCGGGGTCGTTACCGCTCCGCGGTCCCGTCCTGGTTCACATGCGAGTTCGTGACCACGCGTAACACGCAGAGCACGCTGGGCTGCAATGGCGTGCCGAGCGCCCGCCACAGCGCCGACATCTCGTCGAGCGTGGCGACCTGGAGGGCCACGTCGGCCGTGGCGTGCGGCGTCAGCTGCCCCAGGTGCGGGTTCGCGCGGATGACCCCGACCGCGAGCTCGAGCAGGTGCACGCCATCGAAGCCGCGCTCGGCCGGCGCATGAGCCGCCACGAGCAACGAGGCCTCGATCACCGTCGGCCGTGGCCGCCCCGGATGCGATCGGGCCAGGACGTCCTCCCGGATCTGCAGCACGTACAGGCTGATCGCCAGCGCGTACTCCTCGGGCGCGCCCGGATGCCCGATGCTCACCGTGGCGGTGTGGAGTTCAGGTGGCAGCGCCCCGGCAATCAGGGCGCGGATGCGGTCAACGGCAGCGGCGCAGCTCATAGATGGGTCTTTCTACTTGTTCTCCCCCGGATGGTACTCCCGCTCCGTGTGACCCTTCAGGTCCTCCCGGTAGAAATACACATCACGCAGGTTGCCCGTCGCGTAGCGCTCTGCCTGATCGTTGAAATGCTTCGACGATGGCATCGAGTTCAGGCCACCGGCGGTGATCGCCTTGGCCTTCACGCGGTCGCCGAATTCCACGGCCGCCACGAAGCTGTTGCCGCTGGTGCCGTACCACTTCTTCGTCTTCCTGCCCGGACGGGCACCATAGGAGGCCAGCGAGCCCCATCGAGCCGAGGTGAAGCCCACCGGGATGCTGGGCCCGCTGTCGTCGAACGGCTGGACGATGTCGCCGGTGAGCCGCTGGAAGCGGTTGATCTCGCCCCACGGCGTGTCCCACTTCCCGAAGTCCGACGCCAGCTGATCGATGGCGGCGCCGAGCGCCTCGAGCTTCATGGCAGGCGTCGCCCGGGTGCGCATGAACTGGTACACGGTGACGCCCGCCTTCCGTGCCTCGGGTGCCGATCGGCGCCACAGTTCCTCGCCCCAGAAGATGCCCACGGCGTTGGCCACCGACTCCACGCCCCAGCGGGAGTCCCACGTCCGCAGCAGGTCCACGGGTGCCGCGAGCTTCGCTTTCAGAGGGCTGGACGCGGCCAGCTGGTCGTACGCACGCACGAGCGTCGGGACCAGCGCGGCAAGTTCCGGTTGATGGCTGTCGAAGGCTGCGTCACGCAGCGTATCGAGCGTGAAGCCCTTCCTGCCCTGCAGCACCGCCACCGCGTGCACGCCGCGGGGGTTCTCGCCGCTCCGATCGAAGTAGGCCGGGAAGTCCTTCTCCTTCGGGCTCTCCGGGCCGGCCGCCGAGTACGGCCAGTTGTTGGTGTTCTGCACCCAGCCGCCCTTCGGGTTCACGACGTTGGGGCTCTCATCGAAGGTGTGCACACCCTGCCAGTCCGTGGCCGGGTTGCTCCCGTCCACGGGCTCCTCCCAGTCGAGCTTCGGATCGCGCTTCGGCACGAAGTTCGAGTGGAAGTAGGCGATGTTGCCATCCGCGTCGGCGTACAGCGTGTTGTTCGAGGAGTTGGTGTGCAGCTCCATCACCTTGCGATACTCCGCAAGGGTCTTCGCCTTGGTCCGGGCGTAGGACTGCGTGAGGGCCTTGACGGGCTCCTCCATCAGCCGCACGGACACCCACTTGCCGTCCACGGCGCGGACGATGGGACCGCGGTGCGTACGGTAGACGGTGAACTCGCGCTGGGCCACGCCGGTCGCGGTCTTGTACGGCACCACCACCTTCCTCATCGTCATCGCGCGCTCCTCGGCGCCGTACTTGTAGTAGACGCCGTTGTCCTTCCTGATGACGGTTTCGAGGTACTCGTCGATGTTGTCTGCGCCGCTGGAGGTGTGCATCCAGCCCGCGCGGTCGTTGAAACCCTGGTAGATGAAGAACTGGCCCCAGGTGAGCGCGCCGTAGGCGTTCAGGCCTTCCTCGCTCACCATCTGCGCCTCCTCGCGGAAGAAGAAGGACGTGTGCGGGTTGATCCAGAGCAGGGCCTTGCCGGAGGCGGAGTTGGCCGGCGCGATGGCGAAGCCATTGGAGCCGGTGGGCTCCTCGGGGTACTCGAGCCCGGAAGCGGCCACCTTGGTGGCCGCTTCGGCGCCGCTGTAGAACGCTTCGAGCTGCGACAGCGAGACACGCTCGATGTCACCGCCGATGCTGCCTTCGCTGAAGCTGAGCGCCATCCACGGCTCGAACTGCGTGATCACGCGCGGCTTCACCTCCGGGTGCGTGGCCAGGTAGAAGTTGAGGCCATCGGCCCAGGCGTCCATCAGCGCCTTCAGCCAGTCCGGGCTGCTCGAGTACCTGGCCTTCAGGTCCTCCGGATCGATGAACAACTTCATCCTGAGGTCGCGCCAGATTTCGGCCTCGCCTTCCGCCTCGGCCAGACGGCCCTGGCTGTTGATGAAGTTCGTCTCGACGCGGTTGAAGTCGTCCTCGGCCTGCGCATACATGAGCCCGAACACGACGTCGGCGTCGGTCTTGCCGTAGATGTGCGGCACGCCCCAGTCGTCACGGACGATGGTGATGCCCTGCGCGCGGGTCCGCCACGCGGAGACCTTCGGATCTTCGGCAGGCGCGGTGGGCGCCGGAGACGAGCACGAGATGGCCAGGAAGGCGAGACAGACGACGAGCTTCTTCATGGTGCGGCATTGTGTCACAGGTGCCAATCCTTCTCGTTCCGGCCGACGAAGACGTGCCGCCCCCATCGATCGTGAACCACGCGGGGTGTCAATCCGGCATCGCGATACGCCGCCAGCCACTCTGCTTCGGCGAACAGCCCCTCGTGGTGCTGGTCCAGCTCCACGCGCACACGGCCGTCGCGCTCGCGCAGCACGATCGCATACACGACCTCCATCGTCGTGTCCGCAGGGTCCGGATCCCACGTCCACTCCAGGTACCGCAGGGCTCGCCCGTCGGGCGCATCCTCCCCGCCACTCTCGGTCCCCGGCTCGAAGCTCTCCTTGACGTAGTCCGGCGCCACGATGACGGTCCCGCCCGCGCGGCAGTGCACCGCGGCCGTGGTGAGCGCGGCGCGCAGATCGTCGTGCGTCGTGCAATACGCGACCGCGTCGTGAATCAGCACCACGTCGAACGTGCGGTCCACCCGGAGGGTCCGCATGTCCCCCTCGATGTGCTCGAGCTCCGGGTTGAGCTGCCGGCTGACGGCGAGCATGGCTGGCGCCACGTCGCTCAGCGTCGCCCGGACATGGGCCTTGAGATGCGACGCGAGGTTGCCGCCCCCCGAGCCCAGCTCCAGCAGCGTCGGATGCTCACCGGGGGCGATCTCCATCATCGCGAGGAACGACTCGGCCTCTTCGGCGTAGTCAGCCGGAGATGACAGCAGCGGCCACCAGGAGGCGAGGGCGGAATACATCTTCATAGGAGGTAGGAGGTAGGAGGTAGGAGATAGGAGGTAGGAGACAGGAACCTGGAACTCGGAACCCGGAACCAGGAACCCGGAACCCGGAACCCGGAACCCCAAACTAGGACTCTGGTGGAACCAGCACGGCTGCTCCCTGGATACGACCGTCGCGTAGGCGGGCGAGCGCCTCGTTGGCGGCGGCGAGCGGCATGGGCGTCGCGTCGACGCGGAGCGCGACGCGGCCCGCGTGCTCGAGGAAGCGCTCACCGTCCTCGCGCGTCAGGTTCGCCACCGATCGGATCACACGCTCCTGCCAGAGGTCCGCGTACGGGAACGCCGGGATGTCGCTCATGTGGATCCCCGCGCACACCACGACGCCGCCCGGCCGCACGGCACGAAGGGCCAACGGTACGAGGGCGCCAACCGGGGCAAACAGGATCGCGGCGTCGAGCGGCTCCGGCGGCCGCTCGTCCGAGCCGCCCGCCCACTCGGCGCCAAGCGCCAGGGCGTGTGCCTGCGCCGCCGCGTCTCCCGCGCGCGTGAAAGCGAACACGCGTCGCCCGTCGGCCACGGCCACCTGCGCGAGCAGGTGGGCAGCCGCGCCGAACCCGTAGAGGCCCAACCGCGTGGCGTGGCCGCCAAAGGGACGCTCGGTGGCCTGCCGGTAGGCGCGATGCCCAATCAGCCCGGCGCACAGCAGCGGTGCGGCATGGACGGCGTCGTACGCATCGGGGAGCAGGAAGCAGAAGCGCTCATCGGCCACCGTGAACTCGGCGTAGCCCCCGTGGCGCGTGTATCCGGTGAACGCGGCCCTCGGGCAGAGGTTCTCCGCGCCGGCCCGGCAGCACTCGCACACCCCACACGTCCACCCCAGCCAGGGGACACCCACGCGCGTGCCCGCGGCGAACCGGCCAGCGCCGTCGCCGCCCCGGACCACTCGACCCACGATCTCGTGCCCCGGCACGAGCGGCAGCATCGGGTGAGGCAGCTCGCCGTCCACCACGTGCAGGTCGGTCCGGCAGACGGCACACGCTTCGACGTGCAGCAGCACCTCCCCCGGTCCCGGTTCGGGCCGCGGCAGGTCGACCAGGCGCAGGGGCTGGCGCGGAGCGTCCAGCAGCATCGCCTTCATCGTCATCGCGGGCGGTCGCTGGTCACAGGTTCTCCTGGATGAACCGGGGGCTGAGGTGCACGTCGAGCTGCACCAGCGGCTCGTCGCCGATCGCGGTGAAGCTGTGGATCTCCCCCGCCTTGATCACGAAGATGTCCCCGGGCCCGCCCTCGAACTCCACGCCCTCGACCACCCATCGTCCGCGGCCCGACCGAACGAACTGGACCTCGTCGTACGGGTGTCGATGCGGGCCGGGACCACGCCCGGGCTGGGCGTTCAGGAGGAACACCGACACGTTGACGTCGCCGTGGTCGGCGCCGACGAACTGGTGCGAGCTGCCCACGAAGGGCAGGTCCTGCTGGCGGACGTGATGCATTGCGTCATCCCCCTCCTGCGGTCGTGCGTCGGGCCCAGCGCGCCTCGGCCTCGCGCCGCACCCCGGGCATCATGAGCCAGCGGATGGCAATGATGCCGAACCGCGCCCAGCGCCAGTAGCGCAGGAAGCGGCGTCGAGCCGCCGCGTCGGTGGCGACGGCACGCGTTTCGTGCGAGAAGCGCGTGCGTTCGGGACCGAGTGCCTCCACTTCGAGCGTCCAGGCGATCTTCACCTGCCCGGGCTCGGCATAGCCCGCGAACCCGTCGGGCGGTATCGCCGTGAAGGTCACGTCGCCGCGCCAGGGCTGGCATCGGGCACCGACCACCACCATCCGCTCGTCCCGCACGAGCAGGCCCCATCCCAGCTGCAGCGTCTCCGCGAGGATGCCCTGAGCCCGCCGGCCCACGGGCGGCGTGGCACGCATGAGGATCTCGCGTGTGCGAAAGATGGCGCGTACCGGCCACAGCCGCTGGACATCGAAGTGCGAGGCCACCTCGAGCACGAGCGAGGCGGGCGCCTCGACCAGCGTGTCGAATCGCTCGCGCACGTCGGGATGCGGAATGAACGCGTCGAGGATCACGACTCGACCTTCGCGCCACGTTCGATCAGCAGCTGCCGCAGGACCGACCGATGGCACCGGTCCTCCTGCTCGCAGTAGCAGCCGACGGAGAAGTCCGCAGAGTGCGAGAGCACGGCCAGCAGCTCGAGGTCGTGCGTCGCGGCCGGCGCGCTCATCTCGGCCTTGTACTTCCGGACGAACGCAGCCCACCGGGCGGGGGTGTCGGCGCCCTGTCCCATCTGCATCGTCTCGACGCTCGGCGCCAGGTTCGGGAACCAGACGTCGTACCAGTTCTGCGTCGCGAACTGCGCCTTCGGCACCCCCCTCGGTGGACGGCGGACTGTGCCAATCCTGGTGCCCTCACCGGGCGCGCGCGGTGTGCCGAGACGGACGACACGAATGCTCATGGCAGCCTCGCACGATGAGTGTAACGCTCAGTCCTTCGAGAACCACCCGTTCACCTCGGCAAACGGGATCGCCTGGCCCAGGCGGGTAAACGTGCCTCGTTCGGCAATCTCCTGCGCCGCCTGGGCGAAGCCGGTCCATGCCGCACGCGCCAGTGCGCCGCCCACGCTGATCCGGCGGACGCCCAGGGCAGCCAGGGCCTCCACGGTGGTGAAGTCGGCGCCGACAAGGACGTTCACGGGCTTCGGCGCCACGGCCTGGACGACCGTCCTGATTTCGGTGCGCGACCGGATGCCGGGTGCGTAGAGGCAGTCGGCTCCGGCCTCCGCGTAGGCCTCGAGACGACGGACCGTCTCCGCCAGGTCCGGACGACCGACGATGAAGCCTTCGGTTCGGGCGGTGAGCAGCACGCTGGAGCCGGTGGCATCGAGCGCGTGACGGGCCGCCCGCACGCGTTCCACCGACAGGGCGAAGTCGAACAGGGGATCGTCCGCGTTCCCCGTGGCGTCCTCGATGGACAGGCCCGCCACGCCCGTGGCCGCCGCGCGCACCACGTTGGCCGCCACGCCCTCGGGCGCCACCGCGAAGCCGCCTTCGAAATCCCCGTTCACCGGAACGGGGGAGCGTGACGCCATCTCGGCCAGGTGCCTCAGCGCATCCTCCAGGCTGAGGCCGTTGTCCGGGCGGCCGCGCGACCACGCCCAGCCCGAGCTGGTCGTGGCCACGGCCGGGAACCCGAAACCGACGAGCAGCCGCAGGCTGCCCGCGTCCCACGGGTTCGGCATGAGGAAGCAACCGGACTGGTGCAGGTCGTGGAAGCGCTGGTAGGGCATGGCGAGTGCAGGGTGCAGGGGTGCAGGGGTGCAGGGGTGCAGGGGTGCAGGGGTGCAGGGCTGAAGTCTACAGCTCGAGTGCGGCGTTCGGGTAGATCGCTCGGGTCCACCGGGTGGGTCGGCTACCAGTGAAAGGCCGTGCGGGCGGCGGCGTGGGCGAGGCGCTGCTGGATCTCCCTGGCCGTGGTCACGGGCAGGTAGGGGATGTCCACGCGGTGCGACCATTCGCCCGCGCCGGCGGTGTCCACGCGCACGCCGGCCATGTGCGCGCGGCGGTCCAGGGGCGACTCGCGCAGCGTCACTCCCTGGATCCGGCTCACGCGCACCACGGTCTCGGCTTGTGAGAGCCAGCCGCTCCGGAAAGCGACGAACGCCTCGGAGGCGCGCCACGCCAGGTGACGCACGTGCTGTCGGGTCGAGATGATCGACCAGAGAACCAGGGGCACGGCCACGATCGAGGCCCGCCAGCCGAGCGTCGCGGTCAGCGCCACCGGGAGCACGAGTGCCGCCAGCACCGCGGGCTTGATCGCGCGATTGAACGCGCGGGGGTGCACGGGCTGCCAGGCCTGCTCCTCGGGGGGGTGACCTGGCAGCACCTGGGCCAGCAGGCGTTCGGCCTCGGCCTCCTCGATGAGTGGCGCCACCCATTCCCGATCCCGCGTCGTGGCTCCCGCGCGCCCGCCGGCCGTCTCTACTCGGATGGATGCCTTCCTGAGCCAGCGGTGCAGCCAGCCTCGCCGCACCGTGACCGTCTGCACGCGCCGCAGCGGGATGGTGGCCGCGACGCGCGTGAACAGCCCGTAGGTGACGCGCAGGTCGTCGCCGCTCCGGGTGAGGCGGAAGTCCCAGAGCCGCAGCACCGCCCACGCCATGGACACGAGGCGCACGAGCAGGAGGAAACCGGCCACGCCCACGAGCGCCAGCGCCACGCGACCGAGCGGCAGGGGGCCTCGTCCGAGGAGGAACGCCGCGATCTCGCGAAACAGCCCGCGCGCGTCGATCGTGCCGGCGAAGAAGCCGCTCCACACCCAGTCCATCAGGCCGGACTCCCAGAGCGCGCCGTAGGCGGCCCCCATGAGGACCATGCCCTTGTTCTCCAGGAGGCCAAGGAGGAGGAGATCGCGCAGCGACAAGTGGAGGAGCGTCACAGCGGAGCTGCGATCCAGGCGCGCCGCACCCTCCGCGTCGCCGTGTGCACGCGCTGCCCCATCCGTCCGGGGCGCCAGGGCTTCGGCCCCGGCATCGCCGGGCGCCCGGCCCGCAAAGACGCGCGCGCGCATCTCGTCGAGCGCCGCGACGGGCAACACGCTCAGCCGCGCCTCGGGCTCGGCACCGCCGCTGCCTGTCTCCAGCCGTACCTCGACCACGCCCAGCGCACGGTGGAAGACGTTCTGCACCGCGTCCAGGTTCTGGATGCGCGCGAACGGGACGTGCCGCACGTTCCTGAAAAACAGGCCGGAACGGATCACCAGCTCGCTCGGTTCATAGCGCACGCGGAACGTGAGGTAGCGGACGATTGAGAGGCCCACGCTCGGCAGCACCAGCACCCACAACCAGGTTTCGATCGAGGACGCCATCGGCCCGTAGCGGCCCATCCCGGGAGGGCCGCCGCGCGTCCCGCTCAGGTACGCCAGCAGCGCCGGCCACGCGAAGATGCGCGCGTAGCGGGCGATGTCGAAGAGGATGGACGCCGGGTGCAGCCGGCGCTCAGACGGCGTCATCGGCGTGCTCCGATCGGAGGTCGTCGCGAAGCCGCACGGCCGTCTCGTGGGCGAGGCCGGGCAGCCCGACCTTCGCATGGTCCGTGCCGGCCGTATAGACCACCAGCGTGCCCAGCCCGTACCGCCGCTCGAGCGGCCCTTGCGAGACGTCCGTGTGCTGGACCCGCGAGCGCGGCACGTGTGTCACGGTGCGCCAGTACACCCCGCGCGCGATCTGCAACCCGTCCTCGTCGAGGCGGTACCGCGTGTGGGCGTACATCCGCGCCGGCCACGCCTCTGCGAACCATGCCTGGCCCGCCATGGCGATCAGCCAGGTCCCGACCAGGGTGAGGCGGGCCCAGGGTGCCAGTTCGTCTGCCGCCACGAGCGGGATCAGGAGCGCGAGGAAGGTGATCGCCGACAGCGCGAGCGCTCGGAGCCGACCGACCAGGCGTTGCTGGGCCACGAAGCGTGGGTCGAGCAGACAGTCCCCGGTGGACACGCGGGTCTCCGGATCGCCACGTTCACTCATGGTGTGCGGGTCCAGAATCGATGGTGCAGCGCTCGCGCGTCCGCACGGCCGACGATCATGTCGCCGATCGTCATGACGAAGAAGATCGATGCGGGAATGTAGAGGTGCAGGATGGTGGCGAGGGTGGACAGCCCCATCCAGGACAGCGGCCGGCTGACCGCCAGGCCCACCAGCCACGCGAAGCCCACCATCACGACGAACCCGAACAGCGACACACCCAGCAGCACGGCCGGCGCCACGAGGGTCTCGGCCAGGGCACGTGCATGCCCCCACACTCGTGCCGCCAGCGGCACCTCGATCCGGGGGCGCTCGCCTGTCAGGGCCTCGCCGATGAAGGCGACGAACCGTGGATTGCCGTGATACGCCACGTGGGCACTGACCAACCCGCCCAGCCCCGGGGCCCGGTGGTTGAGCGGCTCGGGCCAGCCGCTGCACGGCGAGAGGGCACCGGACACCAGGTCCAGGGGACTGTAGAAGTTGTCCCACTTCATCCCGCCCGACGCCTCGCCCAGGACGGTGGAACCATCCACGATGCCGGGCCCCGGGGCCGAGCCGTCTACCACCCTCCACCAGAACCGCCGGAACTTCTCGATCGGGCTCCCGAACGTGTGGAAACGCGTCAGGCGCAGGACGCGGCCCGCGCCAGGCCTTGCGGCGCCCTCGGGGAGACAGAGACCGCGAAACGCCACGACGGTGCCGAGGCTGTGCGCCAGTACCTGCAGCTCGCCGCAGCCGGCGTCGAGCACGCGGCCGACGGCCGTGGTGAATCGCGGCTGGATGGCCGCCACCCTCGACACGATTCCGGCGTTCACCGTCGCCTGCTCGCCGGCATCCTTGTCATCGTCGGTGGGAAACGCTCCCGTCACGCCGTGCACGTAATTGAAGACGTCCCCCACGACCTCATCCAGCACACGATCCAGGGCCGTGCGCCCCCTGACGGTGGGACGTGGGCGGCCGCGCGCGGACTCGCGCACGGCCTCGACGGCACCCTGGACGGCACTCGCGAGCATGCGGGCACCGAAGAGGCCCGCCGAGAACATCGCCGCCACGATGGCGAGGCCGAACGAGTCGGCGGCCGCCTTCAGCCGGTCCGCACGACGCGTCCGCGAGCGATCGGCCTGCGCATGGAGGAGCGGGAACCAAGCCCACTCGCGGAGTCGGCGGTGGTCGAAGGTGCCCTTCACGGGCGCACCCTGGAGCAGGTCGGCCCAGTAGACCTCGATGACGTGCACCGTCCGGCCGACGCCCTCCAGGACAGCGTAGCCCTGCTCACGCCGGTTCACGCGCAGGCGCCCGCCGTACGCCAGCCGCATCCCGCCCAGGAACCCCTCGAGCGTGTCGCCCGGCTCCTGCATGCCGATCCCGTGCACGAGCAGCAGTCCAACGGGTGGGGTCATACCGGCGAGTCAGTTGTGGACCACAATGATGACACCGACGATCAGGGCGACGACGAGGATTGCGAGGAGCACCTTCCAGATGCTCAGGGGGTACTTGCCTGCGATCTTCCCGGTGTAGCCGTTCACGATCACCTGGAACGCCTTCGCGCCGTAGTTGTAGGTGAGCAGCCAGACCGGCACCAGCACGTGCTTGAACGTACGGCCCGAGAACGTCGGGTAGATGCGCAGGTTGCGATGCGTGTCGCCCGGCACGGCGGCGGCACAGAGTCGCTCGAGCGCGGCGTGCATCTGCCGCTGCGACTGTTCGGCCGCCTCGATCAGCACCACCCTGTAGTGCTCCACCACGTGCCCGGACAGGAATGCCGTGTCGTACGGGACGACGTCCTGCGTGGGAAACGGCTCCACCTGCCGCAGCAGGTCCATCGGCAGTCCCTGCGTCCCCGGCACCGGGTCGTCATCGAAGGCGTGGTCCACCACGCCGGAGGCCGGCTCCCACCGGGTGCGCTGCTCCTTGCGGACCACGCGGTTGCCCTTGCTGTCGCGCCCCTCGACGTCCACGTAGTAGTGGTACCCGGCCTCGGCCTCCCATGGGCAGTGGGCCGTGGCGTCGAAGGTCCAGTACGGGATGTAGAGGCTGTGGACGGTGTCCACGAGGGCCGCGCGCGCGAGGCGGCCTGGCGCGAACCACTTGCTGCGCCACCACCCCCGGATGTCGTCCCGAACGCGATTGCGATCGATCCTGAAGGGCAGCACGCCCTGCGGCCGGATGGGCGACTTGATCTCCTGATAGTCCACCAGGGCGGGCGAACCGCAGAACTCGCAGTTCTGCCCGACACGCGCCTGGTCGAACACCATGACGGCCCGGCAGCTCTGGCACTGGACGCTGCGGGTGGCCGCCTGCCAGCCGCGCTCCTCCTCGGGCAACTCGCGCAGGGCCGTCACCAGGTCGCGCTCGGTGACCTTGCCCGTCTCGCGATCGATGGCGTAGGGTGACTCCGTGCCGCAGAACGGGCACACGAGCTTCTGCGTGCCCGGGTTCCACTCGGCCTGCGCACCGCACGCGGGACACGCGTGCTTCTCGAGTGCGGACAGCTCCTGAGCCATCGGGGTTCTCGGATTCGCGGCGGTCGGGCCTCGGCGCCGGCGTAGCGCCACCGGCGCGAAGGCGGCCTAGTCGGCCATGTAAGCCGCCAGGGCGGCGCGCGAGATCCGCCAGGCCGAGCCGATCTTCTTGCCCTTCAGATCGCCGGACTCGAGGACCGCCATCACATCGGCCTCCGAGACGCCGAGCGCGTTCGCCGCCTCCGCGGGGCTGAGCAGTTCCGGCACCACGGCCGCTCCGGCAGGCGCCGCGGGCGCCACGGTGGGGGTCGCCTGCCCGCCCGCAAAGCCCTGGTGCATCATCTGCTGGGCAATCCCGAAGCCCACGGCAAGCTCCGCCGCCGTACCCGCCGCGCCGGCGCTGCCGCCGCCCGCCTCGAAGCCCTTCCCCATCTGGTACTTGACGAAATCGTTGAGGTTGCCAACCGCGGCCATGCTCGATCGCTTGTCGATGGCCTGCTCCACCTCGGGCGGCACCGACACGTTCTCGACGATGAAGCTGGTAATCTCCAGGCCGTACTTCGACGTGACGGCAGGGTTGATGAGCGGCAGCAGGGCCTCGCCCAGCTCGGAGTACCGTGCGGCCACGTCCAGCACGGGAACCTTGGCCGAGGCGATGGCGTCGGTGAAGATGCTCACGATGCGCGATCGCATCGTGTCGGCGAACTCGTCGAGACGGAAGTTGTGGTCGGAGCCGGCCACCTCACGCAGGAAGGTCTTCGGGTCCACGATCTTGAAATCGTAGGTCCCGAACGCGCGCACGCGGACCACGCCGAAGTCGGCATCGCGCAGCATCACCGGGTTGGAGGTGCCCCACTTGTTCCCGGTGAACAGCCGCGTGACGACGTAGTAGACGTCGGCCTTGAACGGGGAATTGAAGCCGAAGGGCCACGACTTGATCTTCGTCAGCACCGGGATGTTGTCGGTGGTGAGACGGTGCTTGCCGGGGCCGAAGGTGTCGCCGAACTCGCCGAGGTAGACGAACTGGGCCACCTGCGATTCGCGCACGATCAGCTGCGCGCCGTTCTTGATGGCCTTGTCCTCGTCCGGAAACCGGTAGGACAGCGTGTCCCGCGCGTCCTCGGTCCACTCGATGACCTCGAGCAGTTCACCCTTGATGAAGTCCATCAGACCCATGGCAGCTCCTTCTCTGACGTTACGCGATTGTAGATCACGGTGTTCGCAGCCAGCGGGCAATCGCGTGGAGGCCGGCGGAGACCAGGTCCGTCGCGGAGACGTCGTCGATGAACGTCGTGTCGCGGACGAGGCCGGCGAAGCTGGCCTCGGTCTCGCGGCGAGCGCGCTCCAGGTTCATGGGCAGCGCCGGATCGATGGGCTGGCCGCGGCGATCGGCCTTCTGCAGCTGCTCGATGAGCGCCTGTGCCTGGCTCATGTCCAGCATGGAGAGCGGAGAGCCGCAGTGCCCGCAGGCGGCGGCCTTCGCCAGGTCCACCGCCGCCCCGCAGTTCGAGCAGTTCAGCATCTGGACGCTTGCGCGCAGCTCGGCGATCTGCTGCGGCGTGAGGGCGCGGACGAACTGCTTCTCCTTGAGGAACTCGACGAAGCTCGTCAACCTGCCGTGCCCGTTCGGGCAGCGCAGGTACTCGAAGCGCGTGTGGCGCTGCATGTCCTTCATGAGCCGCAGGCGCCCCCGACAGCGCGGACACTTCGCCAGCTCCGCCGCGGACGGGCCGGGCCGGCTGGTGTGCTCGCCGATGACGCGGAACAGGGTCAGCGTGGAGGCCGGCGTCAAGGCCAGGCTCTCGCGCGCGTCGAACCAGAGCGACTGGCACGGCATGCACAGGTCGATGTCGACGGTGCGGCCGTTGTGGCCGGCCAGGGCGAGCGCCTCCATCGGCGCACCGCAGCGTGGACACTCCATGTGTGACCTCGGGACCGAGGGACCGCCCGCCACGCGCGTCAGATGTCTTCCGTCCTGAAGATCTGGAACCCGCGCGCCTGGTAGTTCGCCAGGGCGTGGGGGTGATCCTTCGTGCAGGTGTGCACCCAGACGCGCGGGCCGACCTCGCGCGCGTGCTTCACCGCGCAGGCGAGCAGCCGGCCGCCAAGGCCCCTGCCCGTGAATCGGGGCAGCAGCCCGAAGTAGGCAATCTCCACGCTCTCGTCGTCGTCTTCGCGACGCAGCTCGAAGTAGCCCGCGGGCTCGCTGATGGCCCACAGGATCCACAGCTGCATCTGCGGTTTCATGAAGTGGTACATCCACTTCTCATCGGTCCACTCCAGGCGGTCCGTCCACTGGTAGTCACGCCCGACCTCGGTGTAGAGCCTGCGGGAGAGACTCACGTCGGGCAGGATCTCGCGACGGAGGACGTGGCCATCCGGGAACCGGCCGATGATCGGCACGACCTGGTCCCGGGACAGCTCGAGATAGTAGCGCGTGTGGCCCATGCCGTCCCCGTCCGCGGCCTCAGCCGCCCGTCACCTTCGAGGCCCCCGGCGGCGCGAAGCGCCTGAAGAAGCTCGTCTCCTTCCACGCCGGTCTCATGCCGCGATTGGCCACCCGGACCGACAGACGGCCGATGACCTCCGTGAACCCGACGGCGGCACCGCGGTCGATCGGCTGAGCCAGATCGTCCGATGGCGCGTGATAGCGCTCGCGTGTCCAGTCGGCGTCGATCGTCTCCTGCGGCGATCCGGGCTCGAAGCCGACCTTCATGGCCAGTGCCGGCACGCCCTCACGGATGAAGCTGTACTGGTCGCTGCGGATGAAGCGGTTGCGCTGCGGCTGCGGGTCCGGGCGCACGCCGATCCCCATCTCCTGCGCGACCGCCCGCACGTCGTCGCCCAGATCGGACTCGTCCAGCCCGAGCACCATCAGGCTCTCGAGCGGATAGAGCGGCAGGAACATGTCCATGTTGATGTTCGCGACGATCGCCGCCTTCGGCACGGTGGGGTTGAGCGCGAAGTAGCGGGAGCCGAGCAGGCCCTTCTCTTCCGCGGTGACGGCCACCATCACGACCGATCGCCTGGGCTTCGCCGCCACCACGGCGGAGGCCGCTTCGATGAGCGTGGCGATGCCGGAGGCGTTGTCCATGGCGCCGTTGTAGATGGCGTCTCCGTTGATGGGTGCGCCCACGCCGACGTGATCGAGGTGCGCCGTGAGGACGACGTACTCGCCGGCGAGGGCGGGGTCGCTGCCCTTCACCATCCCGGCCACGTTGTGCGACTCCAGCGACTGGTTCTCCACCGCCACCTTCGCGCGCACCGACGTCGGGAGGGGGAAGCGCGGGAGCGCGCGGCCCTCGTCGGCGATCTTCAGGACCTCCTCAAACGTGTGACCCGAGCCCGCGAAGAGCCGCTCGGCCCGTGCGGGGTTGAAGGCAATCGACACCTGCTGGCCGGCCGTGTCGTCGAGGGCGGCGTCCGCCAGGGCCATCGCGGGGTTCAGCCGGTTGGGGGACGAGCGCTCCCACGGCACGTCCATCGCCTTCGGGTTGGCGATGGCGATGACGCCGATGGCGCCGAGGCGCTTCAGCGTGTTCCAGCGCTCGGCGGCGGACTGGTAGTGCGCGCTGAGCGCGCCGGGCACGGACCGGGGACTGCCCGCGAGGTAGACCACGACCTTGCCCGTGACATCCAGGCCCGCGAAGTCGTCGTGCTGCACCTCCGGAATCTGGAGGCCATGACCCGCGAACACGAGCGGTGCGTCCACGCCAGGCGCCGGGTCGATGCGCATCCCGAAGGTGGCCTCTTCTCCGAGCGTGACGGGCTCGGCCTTGCCGCCACGGACGAGCGCCAGGCTCGACTGCGCCTCGACGATCCTGCGCGAGCGGAACCCGACCGCCTGCAGGTAGCCCTCGGTGCCGGCGGGCTGCAGGCCGGCCTTCCTGAACTGCTCGGCGACGTAGTCCGCCGCCTTCCGGTGCTCGGGGCTCCCGGTCTCCCGCCCGCGCATCTCGTCGCTGGCCAGCGCCTCGACGTGTGCGAACCAGCGCGTGGCCGGATCTCCTGCGGGCGCGGCCGGTCCAACCGGCTGTGAGGAGCAGGCCGCGAGCCATGCGGCAGCGATCAGGAAGCAAGTCTGGGACGAACGAACGAGCACCATGCGGGTCAGGCTAGCACGAGTGAAGCCAGGTGAAACCAGGTGCGGGCGGGTGCGGGCGGGTGCGGGCAGGTGCGGATAGGTGCGGGGTGCGGACAGGTGCGGCGGAGCCTGCCGCGCCGGAGCTCGGGGACCGTCACCGCGAGCGAAGGCGGGGATCGAGTGCATCCTTCAGCCCGTCGCCCAGCAGCGAGAAGCTCAGCACGACGGTGGTGATGGCCAGGCCGGGTGCGACGGCGCCAAGGGGGCTGCTGCGCAGCAGCTCGCGGCCGCGCGAGAGCATCGCGCCCCACTCGGGGTCTGGCGGCTGGACACCCAGGCCCAGGAACGAGAGCCCCGAGGCAAACAGCATCGCGGACCCCAGGGTGATGGTGCCCTGCGCCAGCACGGGCCCGACGCACTGCGGGAGCACGTGACGCAGGAGCACGCGGGTTCCGGAGGCACCAGCCGCCCGCGAGGCCAGCACGAAGTCCGCGGTGACCACCGCCTGCGCCGACGCCCGCACGAGGCGTGCGAAGATCGGCACGCTGAAGATGGCGACGGCGACGACCGTCGAGGCGGCGCCACGGCCGAGGATGGCCGCCACCGCGATGGCGAGCAGCATGTCGGGGAAGGACAGCAGGACGTCGACCACCTGCATGAGTGCGTGATCGGTGCGGCCACGGTGCCACGCGGCGGCGAGCCCGATGGCCGCGCCAGCCGCCAGCCCCGCCAGTGTGGACACGAGCGCGATGGTGAGCGAGACCCGTGCACCGGCGAGCAGGCGGCTGAACGTATCGCGTCCCAGGTGATCCGTCCCGAGCCAGTGGGCGGAGGATGCCGGCTGATAGTTGGACGCAAGGTCGATCGCCAGCGGATCGTAGGGCGCCAGCAGGTCGGCCAGCAGGGCGGCGCCAACGAACACGCTGACGACCAGCAGCGCCAGCACCGCGGGCGGATCGGTCAGCAGCCGGCGCCACGCCCGTGTCATGCCCGCACCCGCGGGTCGAGTGCCGACGACACCAGGTCGGTCAGCACGTTCACGACCACGATGAGCGTGGCCACCACGAGGACGCCGCCCTGCACCATCGGAAAGTCGCGCGCGATGACCGCGTCCACCATCATGCGTCCCACGCCGGGAATGGCGAAGACGCTCTCCACCAGCACGGTGCCGGCGAGCAGCCCGCCGATGCGGAGCCCGATCAGCGTCGTGATGGGCAGCATCGCGTTGGTCAGGGCGTGACGGCGCACCGCGCCCCACCAGCTCACCCCCCGCGCCTCGGCAGCCCGCACGTACTCGTGGCCCAGCGTCTCCCTGAGCGCGGCGCGGGTAATCCGTGCCACCTGTCCCGCGCTCTGCAGGCCCAGAACCGCAATCGGGAGCACGTAGTGCAGCGGCGATCCCACGCCGATGGAGGGCACGAGCGCTAGTTGCAGCGCGAAGACCAGCATCCCCATCAGCGCCAGCCAGTAGGACGGCGTGGAGACCGACACGAGCGTGCAGGCCATCACCGCGCGGTCCACCCACCGACGCCGGACAACGGCCGCCAGCACACCGGCCAGCAGGCCCACCACCATCGCGAGCCCGATGCCGCCGGCCGTGAGGATCAACGTGTGCGGCAGGCGCTCCCGGATCTCATCCATGACCGGGGCGCCGGTGCGGATGGACGTGCCCAGATCGCCGGACGCGGCACTCGTGACGAAGCGGGCGAACTGCGTCGCCAGCGGCCGGTCCAGGCCCAGGTCCCGCCGGATGCGCTCGACCGTCTCCTGGCTGGCCTCCAGCCCGGCGGCAATCACGGCCGGATCACCGGGAATGGCATGGACGATGAGGAAGACGAGGACGGAGATACCGAACAGGACCGAGACGAGGCGAACGGCGGACCGGAAAAGCAGGTGCACGGGCAGGAGGGGTGCAGGGGTGCAGGGGTGCAGGGG